>Ga0222666_1000107_pt1 | contig 64582 bp, 53 predicted proteins | sample AntAcemetagen655_FD_181710 | JGI IMG/M metagenome (GOLD analysis project Ga0222666, IMG submission 181710) | Saline water microbial communities from Ace Lake, Antarctica - #655 | ecosystem: Environmental > Aquatic > Non-marine Saline and Alkaline > Saline | place: Antarctica: Ace Lake...
TTGATGAGACCCTGCATGAGCCAACTCCGGTCGCCCTACGGGCTCCCTCCGTTGGCTCATGCCGCGTATCTTACCATGTAGTGTAATTCAATGCCAATTTTGAGCTATAAAATCAGAAACCTTGGGGATTCCAGAAAGTAATCATAGAAGATGGGGCGGATCGGACGGGGACCGATAAAGTTCATATCCCCTTTTATCACGTTCAAGAGCTGGGGTAGTTCGTCGATCTTCAATCTGCGCAGCACCGCGCCTACCGGGGTGATATAAGGATCCCCCTCTTTCAATAGGCGTGCCTTGATCTCTCCCTCCGCCCCGGGCAGAAGAGTTCGAAGCTTATACATATAGAATATTTTGCCGTCTTCCCCCACTCGCTTCCCTTTATAGATCGGGCTGTACCTGGAGGTGATCACAATTAGAAGGATAGAGATAAGAAAGAGGGGGGAGATAATAATCAAAACAATAATCGCGGCGATTATCTGAAGGATTCGTTTTAGAACCGGCATAATTTTTACTTCGCAAAAATTATTATCTTTTCAAGGCGGCTTAAGGCAAGAAAAATATCTACCTTGATAAGACGATATATATTAATCTGCTTTTAGGCAATAGTGAAAATTTTTTCAAAAATCGCGCACCCACCTCAAACGCTATTGCTATGATAACTTTTATATGTAATCTTTAGCCGCCATTGTTTTCAATAATCTTTTTCAATACAAATTATATTTTTCATAGGATATTTATTGGTCAACGAATTAGTCAAAATGATCAATAATCGAAAAAAATTGATACTGGGAGCATTCCTAATCCTGATCGCCATTCTCTACTGCTACGGCCGGTTTGTCGAACCTTTTCGGATCTCTACGACTGAACTTGATCTAAAGATAGATGGATATTTCCAGACCACCGGCACTATCAAGATAGTCCACATTTCCGATCTGCACGTCATTAAGTACGGAAAGCGGGAAGTACGGATGATAGAGAAAATCCGAGAGATGAATCCCGATATCATTCTGATCACCGGAGATTTTATCAAGACCGGGGCGGATCCCGCCGAGACATTCAAAACCATCTCACAACTAAAAGCTCCACTCGGAGTCTGGGGTGTGCCCGGGAATATCGATCTGACTCATAATGAGTCCTCTCGACTCATGAAAGGGTTAGAAAATATCGGGGTAACTATTCTCAATAATCAGCGGAGGACAATTACTAAAGATGGGTTCCAACTGGACCTGGTAGGGTTGGATTTATACCCAAAAGAAGAACAATTACGGGAACTGTTCAATAATCGGCCTCCGGGAAGACCCGAGATTGTGATGGTTCACTGGCCATATCTGATCGAAGAACTGATCCCATATCACCCCCAACTTATTCTCTGCGGGCATACCCATGGGGGCCAGATCAGATTGCCGATTATCGGTTCTTTTATGGCGCGCATCTTAGCCGGGACCCATTATGACCAGGGCTTATTTCGAACTCTTAATACCTGGATCTATGTCAACCGCGGGATAGGGATGACCACCCATCAGATTCGCCTCTTCTGCCCGCCGGAGCTAACCGTAATCAACCTGGAAGTTAATCAACTCCCGTTTAATTAGAAAGAAAAAACAATGAGCAATCAATATTATTCACTATGAAATCGTATGTGCCGTTGATTCGAATATAGCTTAAACTTAACTACCAAACCGTATAATTAATTGCTACTATTGCTAAAAAGCAGCGCCTTATTTTACTAATCCAACCACTACTATCCGGCAATAGCGTCGGAGGAAAGAAAACCGGCGAAGCAAGTATTTATCTAATCTCCGGAGAACGGGCAACTTCTTTTGGGATTTCAAACCACGTTCCAGCATGCTTATTAATTGAAGTTCCCGCACGTGAACTTCGCTAAAGCCGTGACTCCAAATCGATAAATCATTATAGGTTAGTGGCTGATCGACACCGACCGGGTTTTTATCTGCATATCGTACATGTTTCCGAACAAATGTGAGAACCGGGTTCATCCCCAGCGGTTCACTGAATACTGCTTTCCCTCCTTTTTTTAGCACCCGATAAAGTTCGGGTTGACTAATTTCCGGGACAAGATGATGTAATATAGATTTGCCGAAAACAACATCAAAACTTTCTTCAGCGAACGATAATTTCTCCCCGGCAGAGACCGTTAGTGAAACCAGAGAGGAGACGTTGTTGATTGAGGCTCGCAGGGCGGTCACAGCCAAGCTATCCCGGGAAAGGTCAAATGCGGTTACCTCCGCTCCATCCAAAGCCATCAGAACGGTCATATACCCCACACCACAGCCATAGTCTAAAACCCTTTTGCCTTTCAGTCTGCCAATAAATTCCGCCACTCCTGTTAAAGAATTATCCCTGGAGGCATACTTAAGAAAGCCGCTACCTGGTGGATAGGCACAAATTTCGTCCCAGTTATCCTGAGCGATTTCATCCCACTTCTTCCGCTCGGACTGATATCTTTCTTCAAGAGTCATTTTTTCTCGTTAATATTAAATGTCTGAAGGTCGGGGGCAGTTACAACTCATAATGCGATTTTTATAGCGTAATATATTAACATTTTAAATACAATATATATTTAGTTTATGTCAGTTGCGCATCAGGAGCTTTCGTGTTGCCTCACCTCCTCCCTATTCCAGGGTGGGATTAACATACCATTCTCTCCATCAAATATCTCCTTCATGAGTTTTTGAAAAGGAACAGTACTTCTTCATCAGATAGGGTTTCAGATGGCTGTAGATAATTCTGGCGATGGTAGATATCCAGGGTATTTCAAAAGATCTTTTCCCCAGATCAGGATAAAATTAGAAAGATTTTAGTAATCGGAGATTCTTTTGTAAGCAATATATCAGTGAAAGATAATGAGGTGTTTACAGAAGTTCTTGAAAGTAATTTAAAGAACACAGCGGTTATAAATTTTGGCGTTAATGGCTATGGACAGGTTCAAGAGTATTTGTTACTTCAAAAATGGCTCCCTAAAATAAACCCTGATCTCATAATATTAGTGATTTATATCAGTAATGATTTTAGCGATAATATGGGGGGATATTGGCTCTATTCTCGTCCATTCGCTTCCTGGTTTGAAGAAGATCGAACTCTTAAGATAAATCCTCCCTTACAGACTACATCTATTAAAGAAGCGAATTCCAGACCATTCTGGAAATTCTATATAAAATCGCATTTATATCATTTCCTTGACAAAAAAATCCGGTTTTTAGTCACTAAATATTCTCACGATTATACAACTCCGGAATTGTACTTATGTCATCCGCGCCCTTCTAAAAAGACTGAACAAATGTACCGAACAATGGAGGAGCTCTTGCTTAAAATTGCAGGATATGCAGATGAAGCAGGGGTACCAATAGTATTTGTCATAGCGCCTACAATGATTCAAGTTGAAGATGAATTATGGTCATCTACTTTCCTGAACCTTGGTGAAAAACCAGAAGATTACATAAAAACATTACCAAATGATAAATTGATGCAGTTTGCGAAAAAGAACAATTTACTTATGGTCGATCTTCTACCGATATTTCAATCGGAAGAAAAGAAAGGTAACACACTATACAATCTTAGAGAACAACATTGGAACAGTGAGGGGAATCGTGTAGTGGCAAGATCTTTATTAAACTACCTGAAAACAAATAATAAAGAGGCCGGAATTGTTGGAGAGGAAAATTTATTGAGTAGGTGACGGAGAGATTAACCAGAGAAAATCATGGTCACCTCGACGAGATATTGCCCAAATCGTCTCAACCAGGAGTTACCACAAGCTCCTTATGGTAAACATCCAAGGTAGCCAGGGCGATCTTCTGCCAGGAAAAATTTTCGCGATAATACCGCCTCACAAATTTCTTCATCCGGTCGGTATTTTTTTTATTTGAGAGGATCAGATACATCTTCTCAGCCATATCCCTGGAGTCACCGTCCGGAAACGAATAGCCGCTTTCCCCCTCCCGGACGTATTCAGCTAAGCCCCCCACCCGGCTTACCACTACCGGCCGGTCGTATGAGTACGCCAGAGGAATGATTGCCGATGTATAAGAGTCATGATAGGGAACCGCGACCAGATCCGCGGCCGAAAAATAAGCGGGAATTTCTGATTGGGGGATATAATTCAGAGATAATTTCACCCGATCGCCAAGATTCAGCTGACTAATTTCTTGTTGATAACGCTTGAAACTCTCGATCGGCTCACCAGCAATAATCAGATAGGCGGCCGGAATTTGCTCAATCAGGTGGGCAAATGCTTGGATGAGGACTTCCAGCCCTTTATACGCTCTGATAATACCGAAGAAAAGAATTACCGGGATTGATTCGGAAAGAGACAGTGATCTTCGGGCAAGTATGGGAGATATCCTTACATTTTCTTCCAGAGCATCGATATTACCTATCCTTATGACATATACCTTGTCAATGGCCACTCCGGGAAACTGTTTGATCATTCTTGTTTTTAACGATTCCGCTGTAACAATGATGGCATCCAGTTTACGATAAAGATAACGAAATAGATAACGATCACCAGGATATGGAGGATGGTGGAGGAGATCATGGGCGGTATATATGATTTTAATCCCCATGAAATGATAAATGGGGATGAATAATGACTCTATCCAGTAGGCAGCCTGAAAATGCAGAATGTCAGGTCTCTCTCTCCAACAATACAGCAGAAGTTTGAGATGATTTAGAGGGATCTCCAGAGCCTTTAAAATGCGACGAAGCCAACGGAGATGCTGAAGCTTGAAGATATCAATAATAATATTCGAGACTGAAAAAAGAGCGGGCTTGAGTTCAAAAGGAAGTTCTTTGTTTTTCAAGGGTGTCGACGCCGCTGTAAAAAGAACTACCTCATCCAGATAATCCATCAGATTAGATAGCAGACAGTAGGAATATTGTGCCCATCCCCCTTTCCCTAACGGCTCGACCATCACCAGTTTAAATAAGGACTTTTTCATAAAATTCATCCATCTGCGATACCATCCGCCGATCGGAATATTCATTTACCATCAGATCTCTCCCGGCTATTCCCATTCGGTGCCGGAGTTCGGAATCAGCCAGTAAAAATGCCACCTTATCGGCCATAACCCGGGGATCTCCGGGAGGGACAAGGAAACCGTTCTTGCCATCTCGTATAACATCCGGGACTCCCCCTACCCTGGTTGCTACCACCGGTTTTTCAAAAGCCATACTCTCCAAAAGAGTCTTGGGAATCCCTTCAGTCCAGGAAGGAATAATCACAACATCCAGTAAAGAAATAATTGTCCGGGCATCTTCCCGATAACCGGTAAAGACAGCCATTGAATTCAGCCCCATCTCCTCCGCCCGCCGGATCAAATCACCCCGGAGAGAACCTTCTCCAACAAAAAAGCATTTCAAATCAGGGAATAATCGGATCAATTCGGGAAGAATATCAAGGAGCAGACCGGGGTTCTTCTCTTTATCCAACCTCCCAATCATCCCGATCAAGGGCTGTTTTTTATTCAAAGTAAATTCTTTTCTAATGGATTCCTGTTCAGTTTCTCCACTTACCATCAGAGCAAGATCAATCGCATTAGGAATCAGTGAAAGTTTATCAGGACAAATTCCTACAGATTCGGCCAGAGAATAGAGTGGTCTTGACACAACTTTTACCCGGTCAAAATGTTTAAGGATCTTTAAATCCAGCCGCCGATAAAATCGCATCTTACGATTACGATTGACAAAACCATGTAACGTACTAACGCATTTAACCGGATAAAATCGAGAAGCCAGATAAGCCAGAATATCCGTTTTGTAGTTATGGGGATGAAGTATCTGAATCCGATTTTTCCGCGTAAATGAAATTATCTTTTTCAGTGTTAATAGATTAATCTTGCCCCGGGTATCGAAAGATACTGTCTCAATACCCAGAGACCGGCTCCTCTCCACAAGTAGTTGGTTTACTGTCCCAGGACTATTCAAAAATATCAGGTAATTTCGATATCGGACCGGATCGAGTTTTTCAAATATAGAAAGAACTGTCGCATCCGGGCCGCTAAAAGATGGAGTGGCCATTATATGGACAATTCTAATCCTCTTCTTTTCCATCTTCCACTTATCCATGGTTTGTCCTCTTCTTCCTGAAGATCCCCCAATATATATAACTGATCACTACAAAGTTGCCAACAAATACAGTCAAAGTGGTCGATATGGCTGCTCCAATGATACCCCAAGCCGGGAAACCAAAATTGCCGTTGATTAATAGGTAATTCCCTAGTAGATTAGTCACCAGTCGCGACAGATCTCCAAATGCCATAATCTGCGGTTTGCTCTCCGCGTAAGTAATTAAGGCCATGGGACCTATTATTATCTGAAATACTATTCCAATTAACAATATATTGAAGACCTGGGCCGCGATGGCAGCCTCTTCCGGAGGTCGATTAAAAACCAACTGGATGATTGCCTGGGAAAAAGGGAAAAGTATACAAATAATAAGTGCCCCCGGAAGCAATATCTTAATAATGGTTCTGATATAATCACGATATTGGTGGAGGTTGGTCATCCGGCAAGCGATCGGGGCGCAGACCAACTGGAGTGAACTGGATATCATAAGAAGCGGGACGACAAGTCGAAAAGCAAGGGAGTAGAGGCCAACTTCATCCATACTGGGCATAAATCTTGTCAACATCATGATATCAAGGCGGTCATTAATAATATAAACGACATAAGATATCGATACCCATTTGCTGAAATGAAATAACTCCCAGAAGACATTCCGTCGGGAGCCGCTCTCTCGCAGTAATTCTCGGGGGAGAAGGAAGGAACCGACAACCACGGCCAACAGAGGGAGGGATATATAAACCACCAGAACCGGATTAAGCTTCAGGGAAGAAGAAAAAAGCAGCCCTCCAATAACCAAAATCTTCCCTACCGGGCTTATCAACTGGACCAATATGAGGGGAATAAATCGTCTCAATGATTGAAATACACAGAGTACTAACTCCTTGAGAGAAAGGCAGAAACCTCCGGCAAAAGCCAGGCGGAGAGGTGTAATCAATTCCGGTTTGCCGCCAAAGAGCCGGTAAGCCAGGACAGGCGCCAGGAAGTAGCCGCCGATCATAACGGCCAAACCGGAGATGAGGCGGATCTGGATGGTAACCTTCAGCATTCGGCCGGCACGGTTCCAGTCTGTATCCAGGTACAAGGAAAGATAACGGACCAGTCCAATATCCATCGCCAATGATGCAACCGCTGAGGTCAACTGCATAACCACCAGGGAAATCGTAAGTATCCCGAACTCGGCATCTGAGAAATGCCGGGCGACTATCATGGTAGTCACAAAACCAAGGGCGGCCGAGAGAATCTTTCCGGAGAAAACAAAACCCAAATCTTTCTTAAATCTCCCCCGGAAGAAATTGCTCATTAAGTTGGATAAGTTATTCTCATTCATTAATTCTATCTTTATTATCCTTATGAGATTATCATCGAGAATATAAGTAGAGACAGGCCGATGTTTTCAGGCTATAATTTTTACTATTATTCGATATTTTTTCCCTTAATTCAAGACGATTATTATTATGACCTTATTAACTATCATCTTCTGGCTCTCGGTAACCGGGATTATTTATCCATATGCCATCTATCCTCTTCTTCTCCGTCTGCTGGTTATAGTTAAAGGGAAAAAGACCATCGAATATCCTCCCATCACACCTATGGTATCAGTACTTATTCCGGCTTATAATGAAGAAGCTGTTATCGAGGAAAAAGTAACTACTACCTTAGGCATTGACTATCCTCATGAAAAATTGGAGGTAATTGTAATCTCCGATCAGTCAACTGATAATACCGATATAATTCTTTCTCGCTTCAACGATCCCCGATTGAAAGTAATCCGCATGGAGAAAAGAAACGGGAAAAACCAGGCCCTGAGCAGAGCCATGAAAGTAGCCGTAGGAGAGATTATCGTCTTCACGGACGCCAACGCGATCTTTGATCCCGACGCGATCCGGGAACTTGTTCGACCTTTCCATGATCAGATAATTGGATCCGTGGTAGGGCAACTGATCTACCGTAACCCCAAAGGGAACCTGATCGCGAATCTGGAGAAACTCTACTGGAGTTATGACAACCTCTTAAAGAACTGGGAGGGACAGCTTCATACTCTTCTAGGCGCCAATGGTTCTATTTTTGCAATACGCCGTGAACTCTGGGAACCTCTCGATGACATGGTACATGAAGATTTCATAATTCCGGCCAGGATTATTAGGCAAGGCTTTGCAAACATATACCGCCCTTCCGCTCGGGTTAGGGAAGAGGCGGCCTCCACCCCGGAACAGGAATACAGCCGAAGATCACGGATTGTCTGGAAAGGATGGGTAGCGATAGGGCGAACTCTGGGATGGTTTCTCCATCCTCCCAGATGGATTATGATCTTTGAGATTATCTCCCGTAAAGCCGTCAAACGCCTTATCTGGTTCTTCGGAAGCACTCTCTTCATCAGTAATATTTTCCTGCTAACTCATACCTGGTATATATATTCATTTATCGCCCAAATGTTATTTCTCGCAGCGGCAGCGGTAGGACGACTCCAGAGGGATATAAACAAGAAAAACAAATTATGTTATTACTCCTACTCAATCATGGCCTTAATCGGGGCTAATCTGGTCGGATTTCTTGACTATCTCCGAAGACGTAAACCGGAAGGAGTCTGGGAAGTTCAGCGGCCATAATATTTTTAACAAAGTAAAAAATATTGCTCTCCGCTTGATTTAATCAGAGAGCCCGATAAAGAGACAAACGAAGTGAGCTAATTTATATGTGTGGAATATGTGGAATCTATCGGCGCGGTGATCGGGAGATCGATCCCGGCACGATTATAAAAATGCGCAATATCATGATCCCTCGGGGACCGGATGACGCCGGTCTTTATATCGCGCCTCATATCGGCCTCGGCTTCCGACGACTTAGTATTATCGATCTTTCTTCAGCCGGCAACCAGCCGATGAGTAATGAAGATAGGTCGGTTCATATTCTATTTAACGGGGAAATCTACAACTTTCTCATACTCAGGGAGCAACTGCTTTTAAAAGGACACCTCTTCAAATCCCGAACGGACACCGAAATCCTGATCCACGGTTATGAAGAATGGGGTCTGGAAGGAATGCTCGATAAACTGAACGGTATGTTCGCTTTTGCCATCTGGGATCGGGAACTTAAAAAACTGATACTGGCCCGGGATCGGACCGGCGAAAAGCCGCTCTTTTATCTGGAGAAAGGGGGGGATGTCTATTTCTCTTCCGATATCAAATCCATCTGGGCCGGATATGAGGGGGAACTATCTATCGACAAACGCGCAATTGACGCATTTCTTTACTTCAATTGCATCCCCCAGGAATACACGATATATCAGCATGTTCACAAACTTCCTCCTGCCCATTATATTGTTTTTTCTTCCAATGACTCCACTTCCCGTCCTTACTGGTCACTCAGTTTCGCGGAGCAGACTGAACAATCCGAGCCGGAGATAATAGAGGAAGTAAAGGAGAAACTAACCCAAGCGGTCCGGGTCAGAATGACCAGTGATGTCCCCCTGGGCGCTTTTTTAAGCGGCGGCATCGACTCCAGCCTGATTGTCGCTCTAATGGCTCGGAACAGCGATCGGCCGATAAAGACCTTCTCGATCGGTTTTAAGGAACAAGCCTATAATGAATTGCCCTTTGCCAGGATGGTAGCCGAACAATATGGAACCGATCACCATGAATTCATCGTTGAGACAGACGCGCTGGCGATTATGCCGGATATCATCTGGAACTATGGAGAACCTTTCGCCGATTATTCACAGATTCCAACTTACTATGTCGCTAAGGTAACCAGCGAGTTTGTTAAAGTCGCCTTAACCGGAGACGGGGGTGATGAATCCTTCGGTGGTTACGACAATATTTCCGCTCAGTATTTCGGGATGCTCTATCGGAAATACCTCCCGGCTCTCCTTGGCGACAGATTGATCCCCCGGGCCTTAGAGAAGATGGAGGCACTCCTGGGGAAGAGACATATACTCAAGCGGATGAGGACTCTGGCTCGATATGGCAACCGGAATTTCATTGATTCCCTTATAAAGGGATATTCATTCAGTCTCGGTCAGCGGGAAAAATTATACTCGGACCGCTTTAAACAAGAACTGGCCGGACATAACCCTCACAATATCTACCGGCGATACATCGACTCCGCTGATGGGAAAAACGCAATAGATCTTGCTCTTTATATAGATATCAAGACCCAGTTGCCAAACGAATACTTAACTAAAGTCGACGTAGCAACTATGATGAATTCACTGGAAACCCGGGCACCATTTCTCGATCACCGATTAATGGAGTATGCCGCTAAAATACCGGCCGGGAAAAAAGTAAAGGGCGGAGAACAAAAATATCTCTTAAAAAAATTGGCTGCCGAGTTTATTCCTCCGGAAGCGGTTTACCGCCCAAAATGTGGATTTGATCCTCCTATTAACTTATGGCTGAGAAATATGTTTACTTCCGCTTTACGGGAAATTATTCTCGATAGGCAAGCTCGGGGCCGTGGCTACTTTAATTACACTTATGTAGAAAATTTGATTGAGGAGCACATCTCGGGGCAATATAATCATGGTCGCCGCCTCTGGTCCCTTCTCTGCCTTGAGTTGTGGCACCTGATCTTTATAGATCGGACCGTTGGGAAAGACGACATCCTCCCAACGGTTCATCGGATCTGATTTATTGTAAGAGTCAATTTCTTATAGCTGCGATGAAAAAGAAGAAAGAAATCAACCGGTTTCAGAGGAATCCCAAAAAAACCCTTGCCGCAACGATAATTCTATTACTGATATTAGGTCTCAGTTTATTCAATTTCATATTGAGTACTTTCCGTGGTCTTGGAAACCCGGTCCTCTATTACCCCTACCCCTTATATGGATACCGTCCGTTCCCTAACCAGGAGGTTACACGAACCTATGGAACTGTGGTCAAGATCAATAACTTGAGCTTAAGGGCCGATGGTGATTGGGACAATAACATCGAAAATAAGGTCCTCTTCCTGGGGGATTCAGTGACTTACGGAGGGTCCTACATTGCCAATGGTAAGTTATTTTCCTGCCTCGCAGTAGAAGAGATCCCCGGATATGAAAGCGGAAATGCCGGAGTTAACGGCTGGGGTATAGAAAATATCCATGGGCTTATCGTTAATTACAAATTCCTGCCCGCCCGGCTTTACGTCACTACCCTGATCGAAGATGATCTCTATCGGGGAATGGTAAGACTAACTGGTCTCCCTTACTGGAGTCGCAAGCCTTATTGTGCGCTTCAGGAGCTACTCTATTATTTCTTACACAAGGAGAGCCAGACCCGCTACGTCACGTGGCAATCACAAGCAAACTCAACGGACGTGGTAAGAGCTTACGAGCAGGGCGTGCGAAAGTTAAAAGAACTGGATGATTTTTTCAAATCAAATGGTTATCAACATTTGATCTATATTAGTCCATATCTGGAACAGGTTCTAGGACTACAAGAGGAAGATCCGATTTTGCTGCGTCTCTTTCATAAATACGATCTTCACCCCACCTACTTACTGGACAGGATTAAAACCCAAAATCTTTCCCCGGACGATATAAGGAGTCTCTATCATGATTTCAAGCATCTCAGCAAGAATGGGCACGCCTTGTGGGGAAAAATGATGGGGGAAGACATCTCCGAATTGATCGGCAGATAGCTTAATTCCTATTCAATAACATTTGACTGCAAATAGTTAAGCAATTGTTCGGTAAAATGGAGTCCTTCTTCAGTCTTGACATGATAGGCGTCCCTGTACTGGTCCTCGGTAAACTCGGTGATCGCTCCCCGGGACACAAAATAGACATCTTTAAATTCGCTACTTAACTTCTTAAGTCTTTGCCGTACGATCTTATTCAAATCCAGATTTTTTGGGGTATAAGCAATCGGGTTATACTGTCCTTCCACTATCACCACTGAGATATCCCGTTTAGTGACAAACTGAAGAAAATCCTTCAGAAAAGATAAGTTAAAAGTAACATTTTTTAGTTCTAAAGACGTTGTTAAAATTTCCAATTGCGTTTCCAGCGATTCCCCGTCCGGGATAGTCGTGATTCTTCGCCTGGCCAGGGCCTTATTACGTCCGAATAATTTCCCCGTGATTCCTTTAAAGACAAATGAATATTTATATTCCGGGAAGAACTCCCCCACCAGCATCTCGATCAATGCTGAATCAGCCTGGTCCCAGAAAGGGACTGCATGAATCCTTCCGAATAGAGTTGGCCAATATCCCCATTGTGGGGGGGCGATTTTGATGGCATCGAAGGCGGGAGCATGGGCAATATCAAATTCCGACAACCAGAGCAAAAGACAGCGGGGATGATAACTGAGGATAAAGTCACGATAGAGCATCAGATCCGGAAGCCCAAACCCGGAGAGATAAAAACGGACAAAATCATCATGGCTTCGTGCCCAGTTTCGATAAACCGCGCCGGTCTGGCTTGTTCCCACCGCCAGATAATTAACCTGTGGTGGTTTGTCCAGGTATCTTTTTAACTCATATTTAATTATATCTCTCTGCCGCCAACCGATATCGTCAGTATCCAATATCAGAGCATAAAGAGCCCATGAGACTGGATTATAAAAGAGGATTATTCTCAATATCAATAACACCAACACAGCCCTGACTACATTTCTCCAGGAAGTTTTTAATCTTCGGACTAACCTGAAGACAATTATCAATATTATCAGTCCTATAAGTGGATAAATAAAAAAGCGAGCAGATATAGTATAGCCGGATAAAGGCGTGGAGAGAGAGCCAGCCGGCAGGGAAACCCATTTCTCGACCGTGGAAATAATCCGTTCAAAATTGAAAATAGATAAATTCATTGGCGCCGAATTCACCCCACATCATCAGGGCGTAATAAATTATCAATAAAAGCGGCAGGCGCAAGAAAACAGGTATTGCCTGGATTGAAAGAACGTCCTTGCCGCGCTTTTGAAAAATCTGCACTGCTAATAATAACCAGGTATAAAAAATAATCTGACAGACATAATAATAGCTTGTGGGAGTAGCCGGTGAAAAATTAACCAGTACGCTCCCCGCCATTTTATACATTTGCTCCAGGGATTGTGCTCGAAAAATTAACCAGCCAGCGCATATCACATGAAAGAAAAATATGATCTTGATGAATATCCATATTCTTAAAAGGATACCATCCCAATGAAAGCGTGGAAAAACCGGAGAAACCAACCGATATATTATCAGAATCAGGGCCTGATATATCCCCCAGAAGACAAAAGTCCAGGCCGCTCCATGCCATAATCCCCCCAGCAACATTGTTATGAATAGATTACGGTAGGTTATCAGATTGCCTCTCCGATTCCCCCCCAAAGGAATATATAGATAATCCCGAAGCCAGGTAGAGAGACTTATATGCCAGTTCATCCAGAATTTTCTGGGATTTGTAACAAAATACGGGAATAAGAAATTTGTCATTATATCTATTCCCATTAACCGAGCCAGACCAATAGCTATACTGGAATATCCCGCAAAATCTCCCAGAATTTGGAAGGCAAAGGCGTATAGCCCCAGCAATACCTCGGCTCCGTTGAATGATCCCGTATCGAGAAAGACTCTGTCTACAATCCGGGCAAGGTTATCCGCTACAAATATTTTGAGAAAAAACCCCCAGTAGATCAACCATAGCCCCTGAGTAACCTTTTCCCGGGTAATCAATCGGGGATGTAGTATCTGTGGCAAAAGATGTTTGGCCCTCTCAATCGGCCCAGCTACTAATTGAGGGAAAAAAGCAACAAACAGTGCCAGATCGAAAAACCGGCGGGTCGGGACTAATTCTCCACGGTAAACATCTATCGTGTAGCTCATAGTCTGGAAAGTATAAAAAGAGATGCCAACAGGAAGAATTATATGAAGAACTACCGGATGAGTGGAGAAACCAAACTGATGGAGGAGCAACTGCAGATCATGGACAAAAAAGTTGAAATATTTAAAAAAGCCCAGAATAGTTAAGTTACCGGCTATACTCAACAAGAGGTATAACTTTTTCCGCTTCTGGTCAGTTTCCTGATAGATCTTTAAACCACAAATATAATCAAGAATAGTGGATATGAGGATCAGGAATAAAAATTTCCAGTTCCATGATCCATAAAAAATATAACTAGCCACCAGCAACATATAGTTCTGCCAACGGTGGTTTAAAATAAGGTATAATGAATATACGATAATGAAAAAGGCAATAAACTGGAGAGAATTAAAGAGCATTTCTGACGATATATTCAGCGAGCTTATCGCCTACTATACGATGAGCTTTTTTCCCCCAGCAATGCCCTTCAGGAGAGGCATAATCTGTTACGCCTTCAAACCAGGGATTTACTTTAATATAGGTAATCAGGTCATCACTTTCCAGCTTATCGATCCGGGTTTTAAGATAGGGGAACCACCCAATAGCATCTTCCGGACTAATAATTATAAGAGGGATTTCTTCCCGGTCTAACTCCTGAGCAAAAGTTTCCAGTAGATCCGCATAAAACTTTTCATGGGGAGGAATCTCATTTTTCGCTAAAGCTTCTTCTGTTTTTTGTCTACCCCGATAGATAATATTCTTACCGATAAAATTGCGAATGAAGCAGTATAATTGTGATTTCTGCAAAAGAGGTGATTTTGAGACAATATTATTAAACGGACTCTCTTCTCTAATAACATTCTGATATACCAATTTTCCCGACTCAACTTTTGCAACCATATTTTTATAATTATCTATAAGATCATTGCCACAAAACTGAATAATGACCAGGTTCGGATCATAAAGGCGCCCCAGATCATGATATCGACGAAGTTGCTGAGTCAACCCCCATCCGGCACAAGAGGTATTGATAACATTATAATCATCACCCAGAGAATCAGCTGAAACCGCCGGATACTCTTCTCCGTCATTGACTCCACATCCGAAGGAAAATGAATCACCCAGAATAACTATATTCTTTTTCCTATATTCATTGGTGATTGGTATAGCATCTCCTCGCAAACCATACTTATTTGTGGTATAAGTAAATTCCCATCTTCCCGGGCAACCGCAGGTTATGGTTGTATTGATAGGTAAGACACTGCCGTATCGAGCAGAATACTCCCACCGAGGGAAAAGATACGTCTGGGGTCTGATCAACCTTACCAATAACTCCCCGCTTAAAAGGAGAACGAAAACAATAATTAGAATCGTGAGTACCGAGAAAAATAACCTTTTTTTAAATGACAGAGCTTCAGAATTCATCTTATATCATTAAACATAAATGTTTCTTCCACTCTTAATTTCCCGGTTCTGATCCATTCCGATGGATTGCCCCTTAACGATAGCCGCCATAGCCGTGCCCAGGGAGAGAATCATCCAGAAATCTTTCTGCAGAACCATTCCCGCAAAGACAGCAGTTACTAGATATGCAATAAAAACCCCTGATATTATCCGTGAGGAATATCGCAGCCACTCATCCGCATAAGGAGAATTTCTTACCTTCTGGAGAGATTGCAATGAATTAAAGAATATCCATAAGAAAAAGATCAGTCCCGGCAGACCAATTTCCGCGGCAAGCTGGACATAGGTGTTATGAACACCCCGGTATTCGTATTTGTATACCGGGGTGACATAGCTTGCGTAATTATCTTCGAAATTTTTGAATCCGACACCGATCCAGGGATGATCCTTTATCATCATCAAACCTGACCTGACCTGCTCGATCCTATTCTCACGTGAGAATTGGGCCTCCCCTTCTCCAGCTAACCGAGCCTTAAAGCCGGCTGGCATAAATACAATTATAACCAACAAGAGGATGCCTGCCATAAGCAATGCCTTTCCTTTCTTTTTCTGATATAGAAGGAGATATATTACTCCCGCGGAGAAAGCCAGCAAACCACCCCGCGAATAGGTAAAAAGAAGGGACACGAGCAATAAGCCTCCGCTTATAAAAATTAAGTATTTTAAAAAAACATGTCTTGCTTTTTTAAACAATATACCGGCTGCGCCCATACCCAAAATCAGGGTCGCGGAAGTATAATTCGGGTTTTTCCCTACACCGATCACACGAATACCCTCCAACTGAAAACGCTGGAATAAAGAAAAGCCTGCTGACACAACCGTGGCAATCAGAATAATCCAGAGAAAATAATGCAATCGTTCTTCGTCATTTATTAAATTAACGATTATATAATACATAATCATCAATTGAATCAGTGTGAAAGTCCGCCCGAAGAGCATCTCCCGATTGACAGCATAAATAGAGGATAGTGCGATACAAGATAACACGGCAAGAAAAGGCCATTCTTGCCCTATCCTGTGGAGCTTTATCTTCCGGGAAAGGAAAACATTATACAAAAATGCAGGGAGTAACAGATAACCAATCCCGGTAGCCGGAGAAAATTCCGGTAGAATGACCAACCGTTCCCAGAAAGAGAAAAAGAAGTAAAGATATAACCCCAGCACCGGCCTCAGGCAAAATATTATTAAGCTACCCAAACCCAACACAATACCGATGGCGGCGATTCGATTGAAATAAATGGCAAAACTCAGAGCAAGACCAAGAACAATCGCGACACCAATAAAAACCCTGGAGTATGTACCAGTGTCCGAAAGCGGCCGGGCTTGAGTTGAGGTAAAATTCCGGCGGACGTCATTGGAATTTTCATACCTTCTCACTTTAAACGCCGATAGATATAGTCTGGTATTACATATTTCCGTTCGTTCAGAATCAATCCGCTGATCGTAATACCGGCTTGGTCCAGAACATTGATCGCGGCCTGGATTACTTCCCGGCGGGTATAATTCGCTTTAATCACCAGGATTGTACCGTCTATATAACTTCCAATAATTTCAGCCAGGGAACTGAGATTAATCGGAGGACTGTCTATCAGAATACAGTCATATTGGTTTCTCAGTTCTTCCAGAAGCGGACCGATATTCTGCGATATCATGATCTGGGCCTGATTCACCTGGATAGCCTCTCCCAGGGGTAGGATATAGAGATGTTCCTCGCCGGTCGGCTTGATCACTTCGGAGAGTTTATGAGTCCCACGAAATAAATCGAGCAACCCTGGAGAAAGGTCAGCCTGAGCCAGCGTATGGAGGTCGGGATGGTAGATATCACAATCTATCAGGAGAAAATCACCCAGGTTGCTGGACGCCATGGTCCGGCCGGAGAGAAAATTAACTGTAGTACTTCCTTCGTTGGAACGGGCGCTGGTGATCTGGAGAATTAACCGACGTTTCTGAGTAATACGCTGGAGGCGAGTCAGAAGAGACGCGAAACGCTCCTTCAACATCGGTGTCAGACCAATATTTGAAGGCAGAAAAAAATCCTTATCTATGAATTCATGTTTATTATCATGTTCTCTATTATCGGAAAAAAGACCATGAATTTTTTCGCGGAATAGATTAAATTTTTTCCCGTCACTCATATACATTTACGCCTTCGGCGCTAATTTAGTTTTGATTTTGATGATTGGACTATTTACAGTGGCGCGGCAATCAAATTATGATAGTCATTTTTCGAGACATAAAAGTTGTCCCGCCGGTGGCGGGTCGAATTTTATTCCTTCATCTCCCTGGATAGAACCGGAAGAGAAATCAAGAGCGGTTTTTTAAGAAAATAATCCACATCCTCAATACTCTTTATGGTGTGGTCGAGGTAATCGGCGAAAAATGCCAGACCAATCCCGAGGAGTAATCCGACAACCAGTGAGATAATTATATTAGCCTTAACTTTCGGGCTGATCTTTGGAACCGGAATAGACGCCTCATCGAGTATATATACGTTGGCTACCTTGCTCAGATCGCTGAACATGTTCAGGCGGGCATTCTCCAGTTCTTCCATATGCTTGACATAGACTCTATCAGAGGCTTCCTGCACCCGCATCAATTGAGAGTAAGTGGTCTTAGCGCTAACCAGTTTATCCAGTTTTCCGGCATATTCATCATTAATCGCCCGTAGACTGTCAACTCGTTCCTGCGCCTCCGCCAGTTCCATCTCAACCTGGAGATACTGATCCATAAGATTCCCCCGCATTGTATCATGCTGGACTTCCTGCAGGCGCTTCTTTTGATCCTCTGCCTGAGCAATTGGTACATACTCATCCGTATATCGGCTCTTGAGATCCGCCAGATTGCTATCAACCGAGATGATCTTTTCCTGAATAAAGATTACCGGCTTTCCCCTGTCCATATAATTGGCAGGAATATTTTTAATATTCTGTTGATTAATTTGCTCCTTCAGTCCCCGGAGGCGGACCTGAACCGTATTTAATTCCACGAGCCGTTTGTTATACTCTTCCAGAAAATTGGAGAAATCATCATAAACGGCTACCGTCCCCTTTCTCATATTCATCAGTTCCAGTAGATCTTTCCCCTGGCTCAGTTCAAAGTCCCTCAATTTCTGATCGGACTCTTTCATATCCGACTCAATAATCTTCAGATGTTTTTTCAAGAAGTCATACGCCTTGACGTTCTGGGCTCCCTTAACCTCGAAGAAAAACTCCTGATATTTTTTGCAGATAGTATTAACCAGAGAAACAGCCTGGATAGGATCGGAATCATTTACGCTGACAAATAATACGAACGAGTGGCCTAATCCGGCTTCGGATGGAGAACTTCGAATACCGGTTCTGGAACCGGCAATAATCCGGGCACGAAGACCATCGATTAATCTGGACAATTCTCGGGGATTTTTACATTTATTATCCAGATTTAATTCATGGATTGTCCTCTGAGCCACGGTCCTGCTGCTGATTAACTCCAGCTGGGTCTGCAGAAATATCCTGATATCCGGTCCGCTCAGGGGGGGAGGAGCAAACATCTGCTGCTCTACCTTCTGCTCAACGTATATGGTCGCGGTCGCCTGATAAGTAGGGGTGGTACTGAGAGTAATAATTGTAGTACCCAGAAAAACCGTCAGGAGAGCGGCGATCACGATCCGTTTTCGAGCAAAAAGAATGAAGATATATCTTCTCATTATTATTCTGTCGTTATCGTGTCCGTTTCACTAACCCGATACGTTCTCCGCTCGTCTATGTGAATGACATCCCAGGTATCGAGAATAAATCCCATGGTGGAGTCTTCCGGTAAGGCACTGTAAAGTCCCTTGGTAAACCACTGGTTGATAAACTTATCCACCCCGGCAATAAAGGTCTTGGGGACATAGATGATATCGTTGCGATGGAGGACTAAATCATTATGAATGAAGTTCCAATCCCCCATCTCCGCGTAGACATCCTGGGTCATATCTTGCTTCCCCTCATCGGCCAATTTCTCCCGCAGCCGCTTCCTCCGCTCTTCCCATTCTTTGGCTAGGTCACTCTTCTCCAGATCAAAAATATCTTCTATGTCAAGCCTGATTCCCTTCGGAACCGGCAACCCGATATCCCGGAGAACCACCACACTATCCGCGTTGGCGGTCTCCTTCAATCCTCCCGCCATGGCGATAGCCTGCATGGCAGTTACCGGCTGGGGTGTCTCATACCCTCCGGGTTTGATTACTTCCCCCATTACATATACTTTCGGGCTCCTTACCTGTTTGAGAATAACCGTAGTATCCAGATTTCGGACCAATTTCGCGTATTGTCGGTTAACTTCGTATCGAAGCTCCGGAACGGTAAGGCCGGCAGCCTGGACATCCCCGATCAGGGGGAGGGTAATTCTTCCGTCCGGGCGGACAGGGACAATTTTGCTCTGCCCCCGGGCGGCGGTGGTGATCGCTTTCTTCAACTCCTCAATCTTGATATTGCCCTTTACTACAACTACCGATATATTCGGATTTTTGATGTATTTAATATATTTTTGGGTAAGATCTTGATGTAATTTGACCGCGGTCTTTTCGGCCGCCACAACCTCTCCCACCAGCGGAAGGGTGATCTTTCCGTCCATTCTAACGCGTACTTTCCGGGAAAGTTCGGGATTAAAAAGAAAATCAATACTGAGATCATCCTGTACTTCCAGGATGTATTCGTCCGGGGTTAACTCATAACGGAAATTATATATTATCTCAATAATATCGCTGGGGCCGATTTTATATTCATCCTGAAAGGCGCTCAGGGTATCCATCCGGGATTGAATAACCTGCTTGGTGTCCCTGGTCAGGGCGGCTCCTCCCCAGAGAGATTCGTCATCTTCCGTTGACAGAGTTTTAGTGGACCGGGTCTCTTCCAGAGTAGGCTCCGGAGGAAGCTCCGGCTTAGAAGCGCACCCCCAACCAACCAGGAGAATCAAAAGAAAAATAATTGGATGATATTTTATTTTCATCATAACTTAGCTTCGCAGCTTATTTACCCGCGAATCTCTCGAATCTTCGCTAATGAAAAAAAACTACGAATTTTTACCCCAAGATGTCAAAGGCGTTTTTCGGGGATGCAAATTTTACTTTAACATTTTCCTGAAATGTCGGTTTAATGCTTGTGATCTCTTGTTTTTTCACATAAAAAACAAGATAATACTAACAAAATCCGATAAAAAATGTCAAAATAATAAAATAAACGCCATCCTTGTTTATTTTATTTTAAAGAGCCGGCAATAGAGATTAAAAAGCGGTCCGAGAGCCAATCGAAAATAATCCATACTGTCCCGAGGACCAATGGCAATCCGGTATAAGGCGAGAATATCAGCAATACTGTTTATATTCCCGCACTTCAAGGTAACCGCCGACCGGTAATCGGCCTCTTTTACCAATTTAACAACCTCCCTATTATAATCACCTCTGGGGTAACAGAAGGTCTTCACTTCCTTCCCTGTCAAACCTTCCAACACTTCCTTCGATCGTTCGATCTCATTTCGAGCCTGGTCGGGGGCTAACCCGGCTAAATTGGAGTGATTAAACGAATGAGAACCGATCTCGAAACCTTCTTCCGCCAGATTTCTGATCTCATTGCCGGATAAGAGAGGAAGGTCAACTAATGAAGTAAAGCCGGACCACCGACCAATAAAACCGGTCGGGATATAGATTGTAGCCGGATATCCGTATTTCCGCAATACCGGGACGGCTTCGGAGAGAAAATTAGCGAAACCATCGTCAAATGTCAGCACCACCGACGGCATCGTTATCTTTCCTCCTTCTTTAATTAATTGAGTATATTCGCTGACTGTATAGACCCGGTATCCCTGACAATGGAGAAACTCCATCTGGCGCCGGAATATTTCCGGGGAGAGAGAAATTTTCGATCCGCTCTCATCAAGAGAGTGATAGACAAAAATTGGCACTGGAGATTGAACCGGCAGGAGACAGTGAATCAAATTTAAAGCCCGGATTATAACCGGTTTTAAGATTGGCTTTATTAGAGACCGGGCTGAAAACCCGACCGAATTTTTCGCCGGATTCATTTGGAGATATATTCCCGGATCTTCTCTTCTAATGTCTCGTACTTAAATGGCTTCTGAATAAAATCCCTCGCCCCTTCATCAATCATCCGACGACAGATATCATCAAGGGGACCGCCCGAACAGATAATTACCGGCAGTTCCGGCGCTATTTCCCGTAATCTACAGAAGGTCTCAGCTCCTCCCATCCCTTCCATGATCATATCAAGCAAGACCAACGAAATCTCTGCCGTCTTATCCTTCAGGATTTGCAATGCCTCCTCTCCACTGACGGCACTAAGCACCCGAAAGCTATGACCCTCCAGCCAGCGGCCCAGAGTAGAACTAAAATCCTCTTCGTCATCAACGATTAAAATGGTTCCCTTGCCGGGCTCAACCGAAGGTTGAACTATCGGAACTGCTTCCGGGATTTTGTCAATCGGAAGAATTAGGGTAAATATGCTCCCCCGACCGGGTTCGCTCTTCACTTCAACCGATCCTCCATGACGCCCGGCAATTCCGGCCACCATGGAAAGCCCCAACCCCTTACCCGGCTTGCGGACCTTGGTTGTGAAGAACGGCTCAAAGATAAACTTGCGGGTCTCATTATCCATTCCCAACCCACTATCTGAAACAGTAACCGCGACATATGAACCTTTATCAGGAGAAGGATCTGATGGAAGGCTGGGCGCGTCCGAAGACGAAACCGAGGTAGCAATAGTAAGTACTCCCCCATCAGGCATCGCCTCAACCGCGTTTAAACAGAGATTCATAATCGCCTGGTAGAGATAACTACGATCACCGATGATCTCCGGAAGGTTAGGTTCCAGTCGAACCTCCATCTCCACATCTCTGCTAATTGTCCGTCGAATTACCCCGCCGACTTCATCGACTAGATCATTAAGATTCAGTTTCTCCCTGACATACTTGCCCCGCCGGGAGTATATCAGAAGCGCCCGTGATAATTCCGCCCCCCGCATAATCAGTCTCTCAATAGCTTCCAGATCAGTAAATCCGGGGCTTTGCGGCTCACATCCCTCCTTGAGCAGGGTAGTATAACCTACAATCCCGGCCAGGATATTGTTAAAATCATGGGCAATCCCTCCCGCCATCCGGCCTATCGCCTCTATCTTCTGCTCATGAACCGACTCGGCCTCCATCTGTTTCCGATGAAGGGATGCCGCCTTGGTTTTCTCTATTAGATTCATAGTTCTTTTATATCCGTATTAATTATATTCAATATAGCATGATCAGAATTAACAGCAAGGATGAATTCCGCGGGGCTCAATCATTCCATATTTCAACGATCCAAAGTGTTACGAAAAATATGTGATTTTCAGCTTGAAATTCCCATTTGCCCATAATAGAATAAACTGATTGATTATATATATAATTCGCTTGCTTCCAAATTTTCAGCCAGAGGCTCTTGTCCGCCTCTGGAGGAGATGCGCCTCTGGCGCACAATAAATGGATCTAAAAAGGCTTTCGGCCTTATTTTACGAGGCATTTAACGATCTTTAACGTTTTTTCTTTTCAACGTTAGCGCCGAAGGCGCTAAGTTCTTTATAGGATTTTAACTTCAAGCACCTGAATATTTAATTATGCAAAAGAAAGTAATCGCGGCTTTATTTCGGGCCTTTGATGAGGTCAACCCTCTCTTGCCGGAAGGTCGTAAATTAAAAAAAGAAGAGGATACCGCCATCCTCGGTCAGCTTAATTCACTGGGGATGGTGAATCTTATTGTGACCATCGAGAACCGAATCAAGGATGAGTTTGGATTGACAATTTCATTGACCGATGAGAAAGCCCTGCTGGCCAATCCTTTTCAGACTACCTCCACCCTGGCCGATTATATCGCTTCGTTCTTAAAATGACTGAAAACCGGGAATATAAATGCTTGCTGATCTCGGACTTCACGATCGACAATCTTGCAGCCTATCTGAGCAATACAAGCTCCCCACCTAAAATCACTTCTCTGGTGGCTCCCTTTAATCAGGTTATCCGAGTATTGCTCGACAACTCCCTGGAATGCTGGCAACAGAAGCCGGAACTGGCGGTGGTCTGGACTCAACCTGGGAGCGTTATTCCCTCCTTCAACCGGATCATCAACTTTGAGTCCATCTCTGAAGAGAAAATCCTTCAAGAAGTCGATGAATTCTCGGCCCATCTGGTAACTATCAGCAATCGCCTCAAATACGTCTTTATCCCTTCCTGGATACTACCCTCCTATCCCCGAGGGACCGGTATCCTTGATCTGAAATCCGGAATCGGGATCGGTGATACTTTGTCACGCATGAACCTAAGACTGGCCGACAACTTGAAAAAAGCTTCAAATATCTATCTTTTAAACTCCCAAAACTGGATGACTGTCGCCGGGGGAGATGCTTTCTCCCCCAAATTATGGTACATGGGCAAGATTGCTTTCGGAAATATTGTATTTCAGGCAGCAGCCGAGGATATCAAGGCTGCCTTACGGGGAATAATGGGAAAAGCAAGAAAATTGATCATTCTCGATCTGGACGATACCTTATGGGGCGGCATTGTAGGTGATCTCGGATGGGAGAAGATCATACTGGGTGGACATGACCCGATTGGGGAGGCATATCTCGACTTCCAGCGCGGACTGAAAGCTTTAACCAATAGGGGAGTTTTACTGGGGATTGTGAGCAAAAATGAAGAAACAACCGCCATAGAAGCCATCAATAAACATCCGGAAATGTTCCTGACTCTCGATGATTTCGCAGGCTGGAAGATTAACTGGAAAGACAAAGCGCATAATATTATCGACCTGGTCTCAGAGCTAAATCTCGGCCTTGACTCAGCGGTTTTTATCGATGATAACCCGATCGAACGAGACCGGGTAAAGGCGACGATACCCGGAGTATTGGTCCCTGAATGGCCGGAAGACCCGATATTCTATAAACACACCTTGCTAAGGCTCAGCTGCTTTGACGCTCCTTCCATCAGTCGGGAAGATTCTTCGAGAACTAAGATGTACGTCTCGGAGCGTAAACGCCGGGAACTGGAAGTTAATCTTGGCTCGATGGAAGAATGGCTCCGGAGCCTGAAGACAACCGTAAAGATCGAGGAGTTAAGTGAGGGGAATCTTCCCCGAACCGCCCAGTTATTGAATAAGACCAACCAGATGAATCTCTCCACCCGGCGGATGACCGAGCTGGAATTATATACTTGGGCGAAGAAACCGGGCCATGAGTTATGGACCTTCCGGGTTTCGGATAAGTTTGGTGACTCCGGCCTAACCGGGATTATCAGTCTGAAATCAGAAGATGACCGGGGGAAAATCGTGGATTTTGTCTTGAGCTGCCGGGTGATGGGAAGAGGGGTGGAAGAAACTATGCTTCACACGGCAATTAACCGGTCCCGTGCTCTCGGCTTCAAACAGATCTCCGCTGAATTTATCCCCACCGACCGGAATAGACCATGCCTGAAGTTCTGGAAGAAATCAGGGTTTACTTTACAGAAAGATAGCCGGATTTTTTTCTATAACACAGCAACTCCCTATCACCTACCTGATTGGATCAAGATAAGTCAAACTTAGGCGATAAATTTTTCCGGAGGATTTGGTTTTTTCTTTAGTTTTATATAATAAAATAACAGGAACAGGTCAACTCGGAACAAACCAGGACTTTTTATGCCAAAGAATTCGTCGATAGAATATGGTCCCCTTTAACTTAAATCCAACCTGTAATGCCGTAAATATGGAGTTGAGATTCTTCTTATTCATCATGGTTATCGAATGCTTTTTCCCCATATCTAAGAGCCTCTTGTTGATCCGTCGATACGCCTCCTGGTGAATCCCCTGGTTTCTGAAAGACAATCTGGTATAAGCGTCATAGATATAAGCTTTGTTCGTACCAATCTCAATCCAAAAGTCCTGATCATTATTGCAATAATTTTCATCCCAAGTAAACCAGCAAAAATGAACGATATCGCCTTTATTAGTTGCCATCAGGCAGTGTTCATTCTCTACATTCTCTACAAATCTTTTTTGAAAGGACGTGATATAGAAGCGAGGGAGAAAGTTCCGGAATGCCGGAAGATCATCCTCCCCGGCCAATCTCCATTCAAGATGAAGGGAGTTCTCTATCTCCGGCGTTTCCTCTTTTAGATTTTTTTCCATGAGATAATCGATCGAGGTTTTGTAAAACAAATGGGCAAGTCGCCGGAAGATGAATCGTACTATCCGGATCGGTGTAATCTTTCGCCGGCTATAACTGTAATCACCGATATTTTTAGATTGTTTGATCATTACTTGTCAGTCACTACCACTTTTTGGCAATATAAAATTCTTAAATATCGCTATGCTATTCAATAGTAATATATTTGAAATCAAGATAAGTATTATAATATTGTTTATTTTTCTATAATTCTTCAGATAATATATTAAGCTTTTCAGTGTTACTTTCCTCATAAAGCTGCTTGTTCTAAGAGATATAGACTTGCCGCCTTTATGAATAATCTCGCTTCCTGGAATAATCCAGGTTTCCCAGTCTGTCTTCCTTAATTTTTCATGCAATATAAATTCTTCTAAATGCAAAAACGTATTCTCATCCAATAACCCAATATTATTTAACACTTTTGTTTTAAACAATATACAAGCACCGGCAATAATATCTATTTTTTTGGGATATTTAAAATCGTATTCATTTGTATACCGGTGTCTTTTTTGCCAGCGATTATTTGGGAACAGAGCCTTTCCAATACCCATTATAAAAATGACATCTAATAGCCTAAGTCGTCTCCTCAAGTTATTTTTATCTATATCCCCTTTTTCATGAATTATTTTAGGTCCCGCGACTCCTGCGGTTGAATGATCTTGCATAAAAGATATTAGTTTAACCAAAAAATCCTTTGTTACAATTATATCATTATTCAACAGCATAATATAATCAGAACGGCTTTTACTTAACACATATCTTATTCCTACATTATTCCCAGCGGGAAAGCCTAAATTACTTCTTGATTGAATTAAGATTAGCGGGTAATTGATAGTTGCTTGCTGATTGGTAAGAACACTTTTTTCCAATTCAGGATTTCCGCCTTTTTCCGCTTCTTCACGACTATAATAAACATATGGAATAGGTTTTTTTAAAGGTGGATTGCATAATTGATTACTGTATTCAGTAGTTAAAACTGCTTCTTTTCCATCCGCCCATGCCTTTATTTTTTCTAATGATCCGTCACTTGAGCCATTGTCAACAACCACCACCTTATAATTCGGATAACCATTTTTAAAAACACTTTCCAGACATTCTATCGTGTCCTTCCAGCCATTCCAGTTTAGAATTATAATATAAACCCCGGGAATCATTACTTTTACCATCTTAATATTTTTTATGACTTTCGCGCCACACACGCATATACCACCCCATACCGCGACGATTCCGCTAACTCTTTTTTTTGTGGGTGATCATACTCTTTAAACGATGAAATAAAATAGTCTTCATCAATAATATCAAAACCATTGTTGTTGACCATCAGGCGGCATTCGGAGACCGGACTAAAATTATAGATATGATCGGCCTGGGGCATACGAAGGGCGAATGTTAACAGAGCATTACCTTTTCTTTTCAAAGCAGTATTGACTCCCTGTAAATAATAAACGGGATTTTCTACATGTTCCAGCAACTCCACAAGTAAACAATTGTTATATTCTCCCCAAGGTTTCTTTAAAATCATATACCCGAGGAAGAAATCGAACATTGGGAAATACTTCTAATACTTTCAAACAAAGCTCGGAATATGGATTAATATCATAACTATCAATACGCGCTCCTTGTTTATCAATGAAGGCAGCCTCTACTCCGATACCCGTGCCGATTTGCAGGCATGTGGATTCCGCTGAAACATAATTTTCGGCAAACGATCTTATATACAATAACAACTCATATCGGTGAAGTGAGAGCAGATAACTCAATGTTAATATATAAAGATTCTTTTTTTGAAATTCTCTGTCATTCACAATATTTTTTATCTGTTCTTCTTTACAATACCGATAACTCGCTATCCGATTAAATTTTCTTGAGCTTCAATTTGTTCTAAAATATAGGTATACTATTCGGAAATAACAGCTTCAATTTCATCACCAAAGTGGACAGTGAGCTTGGTTAAAAAATCAAGTATCCACTCCGCGTCTCCGCGGTAAATCTGCCTATATTTCATCAAACAGATATTCAATGGTATGGAGAGCAAACGCCATTTTTCATTAATTAAACTAGAAAAATTTTAGAAATCCATATTATTTATCTATTAATGCTCGATTATTCACCCGATCTTTCCGAAACGACCACCTGATTCTTTCCCTGATTCTTCGCCCGATAGAGCACCCGGTCGGCCCGTTCGATTATCTCATTTATATCCTGATCGGATTGTCGCATCTCGGCAACCCCGGCGCTTATCGTAATTGGGACTGTGATCCTCCCCTTCTCCCATTCCCAGTTAAAGCCCGCTACTTTCTCACGAATCACTTCCAGTAACGCGCGGGCGTCTGATTCCGAAGTCTCCGGCAAAAGGACCAGGAACTCCTCGCCGCCCCAGCGCCCCACTTTATCCTGCTCTCTCACTTTCCGGGTGAGCAATTCCGCGAATTGGCGCAAGACCTGGTCCCCGGACGGGTGTCCATACCGATCATTTACCATTTTAAAGTTATCCAGATCGATCATGGCCAGACTGAAGGGACGCTGATATTGCCGGGCTATAGTAATCTGTTCGGTTAATTCATCCATTATCCCCTTCCGGTTTGGCAAGCCGGTAAGTTTATCTATCTGGGCCTGTTCAAGATAAAGTTGATGACGCAGCAGCACGGTGCGGACTGTCGCCAGCAACTCCGAGGGATGAAAAGCCTTGGTCAGATACGCGTCCGCCCCAAGTCTGATCCCTTCGATCCGGTCATCGATCTTATCTTTAGCAGTGAGAAAAACAAAGGGAAGAAGCGCGGTAGCCAGATGGGACCTAATATGACGACAGAACTCATAACCATCCATCTCCGGCATCATGATATCGGAGATGATCAGATCCGGAGGTTCTTCTTTTACCCGGGTGAGAGCCTCCATCCCGTTGGTCGCCGAAGAAACCCGGTAACCGGCTTCACCTATAATATGTTTCAACTTCTTGAGGATAACCGGGTCGTCATCCACGAGCAGGATATGCTCCCTCGCTTTCCACCCACTCACTTCTTGCTTTTGTCCGGTCGAAATGAATTGAACCTGTGCTGCCTCGAATTCATATCCTTTCCCGGTGAGACGTTGTACAAATTTTTTTGCCGAATATATCAACCTTAATCCACGGGCCAATAATGTATTATTAAAAATAATAACCTCGCGATTGTAACGGAGTTCATTGGTATAGTAAAACTTGTACCGCTCACCACCCCTTGAAAAATCCATCTCTTGGGTCCCCTTCTTAATATTTTCCTGGATATTCAACCCCTGGATAACGTAACCCGGATGGTATCTACCATAATCAGGCAAGAACGCACTATTATAGAGGAGGAGCCGGTTATCATAGAAGAAATCAATACGGTATGCGATTGGCAGTTCATCAAAAAATAACAATTTGATATCCGACCATCCATGGTCCTCAAACCTCTCCATTACCCTTCTCATAAATTCTCGGGCCCGGATATCAGCAAACATATTTATCCCCCGGGCCGCTTTTTGACTCTGACAATTTATATTAATGATTGTCTCCCATACCTCCGGAGAAGGGGAAACTTTCGACAACTTCACCTTTCCTGCCTGCCTTATCTTCCTCAGATCACTCCGCATCCGGTTCCGAAACTTTTTCGAGCGGCTTTTCAAATAATCGTCCCAGCTTTTGTTTAGAGTTAAAAAAGGAGCATAGGAGCATGTCCGAAAATGATGAAAAGCTTTTCTGTTCTTGAAAATATCGCCCAATATAGTCAGATTGAGCGAATCGCCCGGGATCTCCCGCAAACGGATGATGGACCAGCGGGAACGGCACTCCCACAAATAATCCCAGAATAACTCAATCACTTCCTCCTTCTTCTCCGGCAGAATCAGATCGGTGCTGTCACTCTGCGGGTCACCGGCAAATTCGATCAGCCGCACGGGACAACGCACAAACTTTCCTTTCCGTAAGATTAAGGGCCAGATTCCGATCAGATCCGCGCCGCGGTAGGCGGCCAGAACCTTAATCTCCCCTCCCTCACCATATACTTCCAGCCAGGAGATAATCCATTCATAGGTCATGAAGATCGACCCGATCCCGCTTTTATGGAGAAGGAGATTCCAATCGCTCTCCAGCGCCCGTACTTCCTCCAGCTCAGTCAGAACCTTAAGATGAAGACCGCCTTTCCGGGTTGTGGCCGTCACAGATAATTTTTGACGGGAACTGTCCGGTCCCAAGGAAATCCACTGCAGGAAGACCTGGATAAATCCCTTTTGTCCAAAAAACCGGAACTCTTTCCTGACCAAAAACCGGACCAACCGTTTTAAACGATATCCCCAGCGAATCATGGTGGGGAGCAACCCGGGGTGATAGATAGTGAATTCCAGGTGTTCCCGTTGCCGTTCGGCCCAGGAGAATTTATAGGCCTCATCGCCCCTAAGGAGATCGAACTCCCGGCATTTCTCCTTGATGGCATCCTCAATCAGCAACGTCAACAAGAGATGTCCCACACCGGCATGAGCATATTCCCGATCGAAAGCACTTTCGTATGAGCAAATCTTATCGTGATATCGGAATCCGATATCGTACGCGATTGGCCGGTCATTGGCATAGAGGGCGGTGAGCTTGAGCAATCCGGCTTCCCGCATCCGGGGGAGCAGGATCTTCATGAATTCGGTCATCCCGGGCGGAGAAAAGAAGGCAACCCCTCTCTGAAATTTGAGACTCCGTCCGGATATATCCAGGAGTATATCCCAGGTCTCCGGAGAGAGCTGGAGTTGATCGAGGCGGATCTCACCCTTATCCCGGATAGCCCGGAAGTACTTCCTGATCTTTTTTTTAAAAGACCGGGATCGGGTCCGGAAGTAAGCATCCCAGGAATCGGGCAGCGGGATATAGGGGGCTCGATCACAGACCCGATAGTCGAATTTCATCATCCTACCGGTCAATTTTTCTTTGAGCATACGGGCAATCGGGGAATCGGATGGGATCTGCCGGAGGCGGACGAGATCGCAATCATCATTATGTTTCCTGCAGTAGAGGAGAAAAGCATCGAGGGCTTCGGATTTATCCCCGGCGACAATAAAGTCACACCGGTCGGCAAGGGGTTCTCCTATAAAAGAGACAATCCGCAATTTCCCAAGCGGGAGGTGTCTCACCCGTCGAAAGAGAGGGAATATCCCCTTCCAATCTTTCCCCTCCCCTTTCAATATCATTATCTCCCCCTCTTTCCCAAACACTTCCAGCCAGGAGATAATCCATTCAAATGTCATAAAGATTGATTCTACCCCACTCTCTTCGAGTAGAGCGTTCCAATCTTCCTTCATTCCCCGAAGGTCTGCCAGACTATCTATCAGTTGCCAGTTACTATTCATTGCTCTCTGTTTCCGTTGATACTTCAAAACGGGTTTTCTTCTTCCACAAGATCCGGCGATAAATAATACTCCCCTTCAAGCGAAAACCAACCTGTATAGCTGTAAATATGGAATTAAGATTCTTCCGATCCATCATGACCACAACATACCGCTTCCCGGCCTGAGCCATCTCATGACTGATCAGTCTATATGCTTCCTGATGAATTCCTTGATCCCTGAATGAAGCTCTGGTATAGGCATCATATATGTATGCCTTATCCGGCAGGACCATCACTAAAAAAATTATTTCCCGGACATAATAATTCTTCTCCCAGATATACCAGCAATAATGGGCAATCCGCCCGTCACAGATCGCTACCAGGCAGTGTTCGCCCAGGGCAAACCGCTTTTTAAAACACCTGATAAAAAATGAAGGTAAAAATTTACCGAATTCAGGGAGATCATCCGGACCTGCCATCCGCCAGGTAATCCCGGGATTATTTGAAGTAATTGCATCTCCCACCAGTAAATCTTTCTCCATCAGATAATCGATACTGGTATCATAAAACACCTTTATTAAACGCCTGAAAATAAAACGGGCTACACGAACAGGTGTTATCTTCCGGTTACTGAAGCTATAGTTACCAATATTTTGAGCCTTTTTTCCCATATAACGAATACCATCAAGCGATGCGACAGGTACGGCTTGCCTTCTTGACAAAAAATGGTTAAAGAAGTATATTGTACAATGTAGGTATATGAAGTAACAATGTTAATATCTGTGTTTATAAAGAAAAGGTCTGAAGATGCAAACAATTCTTATAGCCTCTGGAGATATCTTCCGGAGAAAATATATCAAACAGCTTCTGGATAAGATCTGCCAGGTGATCATTTCTTCGCGGGAAGGAGAGATTATTGAGCGATTAGCCCAGGGGGTCCTTGATTTAATAATTCTGGACGGAAATCTCGACGTGGGAGAGAGTCTTGCCATCCTTCACCGGATGCGGGAAGCTAAAAACCCTCTCCCGGTAATTATGCTGGTCCAGTCTACTCATTCTCCGCTGGCAAAAGGCGCGGCCGAGCTTGACGTCTTTAAAATATTAAAGATTCCATTTGAAGACTATGAGCTTATCCATTGGGTCAGGAAGGGGTTGGCGGAGCGAAATAATCAACTGCAGAGCCAATCTCCTTCCACGGGAGCGATGTCCCCTGAAATAATCCGCCCGGAACCGGGAAAACAGTCGGCTCCCGGTGAGATAAAAAGCTCCCAATATTATATTCACATCCTCCAGCAATACTCCCAGGCTCTGCTCAATATCTCCGATCTAAAACGCCTTCTCGGCGTACTGGTAGATACGGTTAAAGACGCCTTTGACGTCCGTAAAATCTCTCTCCTTCTCTATCAGTCGGAGAGCGGAAAGTTCGCTGTCAAGGAGTCATCCTGGATGGACTCCGATCTAACCAAGAATTTTCTCCTCAAACATGAGAAAGGGCTGGCGGCCTGGATGAGCAAACACCAACGGATCCTGCGGACGCGTGAACTGGATACCACTTTTAACTCTCCGGACACCTGGGAGGTCCAACGGGACCTGGAGCAGCTCCAGGCCGTGATGGCCATCCCACTCTTGGCAAAGGGGAAGCTGATCGGCATGGTCGCCTGCGGGGAACGGTTCACGGGAGAGCCTTTCTCCCGGATTGACCTGGAGCTTTTCTCTATCCTCTCCACCTTCTTCGCCCTGGCGATTAAGAACGCGCTCCTCTTTCAAGATGTCTCCTGGCAGAAGGATGTCAGCCAGACCATCGTCGAGCATCTCGAATCCGGCATTGTCACCGTTGACCAGGAAGGGATGATTATTGCCATAAATGAGGCGGCTCGGACCGCGCTGAGTCTGGCGGGTGAAAATCTGCTCTACCGGCCGGTGAGCACGCTCGGGGATGGACCGGCGGATATTATTGACCGAACCTTTAAATCGCGCCGGGCGATTGAAGATTTTGAATATACCAATCCGGTAAATAATCACCCCCTGCTGCTCTCCACCTCAATCCTCAAGGGCGAACAGCTCCATCTGCTCTGGATCAACCTCATGATCCGGGATATCTCTCCGCCCAATAATATCCCGAACGGGGCAATCGATTCCTTGAAGGAAAAAATATAAACTCTCCCCTGTTTCTATTTTTTCGATCACCCCCGAAATAGAAACATAATATCTATTTTTCTTAAAAATGACCGCGCGGCATAAAGAAATAAATCCCTCCAATATCCGCATCCTGGCCGTTGATGATGAAGAAGCGATCAGGACCGTTCTTAGAACAATCCTGGAGAGCGAGGGATACCTCTGCGATACCGCCGCCAGTGCCGATGAGGCAGTCAGTCGTTTGCGGGAAAATCAATACGACGTCATCCTGACCGATATTATGATGCCGGGGATGAGCGGAATCGAACTTCTGGATTTAATCCGGAAACGGGATGACGAGATCGCCGTTATCATGCTGACCGCCCTAAACGATATCGATGTCTCGATCCGGGCCCTTAAATCTGGAGCCTATGACTACATCACTAAGCCCTTCCGGCTGGATGACGTCACCATCAGTATTGAGATGGCCCTCCAGAAGAGAGCGCTCATCCTGGAGAACCGTGACTACCAGCGCAATCTCGAGAAGAAGGTCCTGGAGCAGAGCCGGAAGATCCAATCATCATTCATCAAGAGCATTGAAGCCCTGGCTCGAACTCTGGAAGCCAAAGATCCGGATACCAGGGACCACTCCCTGCGGGTTACTGAGTACTCGGTGCGGACCGCGGAGGAGATGGGACTATCCCCCGCCGAAGTCGAGAATATCCGGGTGGCTGCCGCGCTTCATGATATCGGAAAGATCGGGATCAGCGACACAATCCTTGATAAGGACGAGTCGCTCCGGCAGGAAGAGATGGAGCATATCCACCGCCATCCGTTGATTGCCGCCCAGATCCTGGGCCCGATCGATGAACTAAAAGAGATCATTGAGCTGATCAAATATCATCACGAGAACTACGACGGGACCGGATATCCGGAGGGGTTATCCGGGGAAGATATCCCGCTGGGTTCCCGGATTATTGCCGTAGCCGACGCTTTCGACGCCATCACTTCCACCCGGCCCTACCGGAAAGCGAAAACCGAACTCTTCGCCGTGGAAGAGATCAAGCAGAACGCCGGGAGACAGTTCGATCCGGATGTAATTACCGCTTTCCTGCGGGCGATGGGATACCAGGGAGAGGATAGTAAACAGTAAAAGAAAAGGTAAGCAGTGATCAGTAAGCGGAAAAGAACAGTAATCGGTTACCAGTTATCAGTCATCGGTAACACGACTCCAGGGAACCGGGGCTAGTTACTGATCACCGATTACTGTTTACCGATCACCTTTCACTGCCTGCCTTTGTATCTGAAAATTTTAACCCTGCCCGATAAGCTTCATCCAGCGCGGTGGGATGGCGTAAAATATCTCCCCTCCGATCGATCTTCCAAAAGAGCAGACTCCCGGTCAGCGCTGCGCCGAGCGGTTCCAGGAAATAGCGGATGGTATTAAGCTGTCCGGCAAAGAGATTTTTGCCGCCGGTGGCTCCCACCAGTATGGCAAATGCTTCTTTCTGAAGCGGTTTCCCGGGATAATCCCCTGAACTTCCTCTACCGGAATCCCGCGCCGCCGGCGCCCGGTTGAGGATATGTTTCCGGGCCCATAGAGCCTGACCCCGGTCAATTAATGCCTTTAATTGAGCCGGAAAACCATAGAAGAAATTGGGCGCGGCAATAACAATCCTGTCGGATTCGAGCAGTGTGCGGTAAACCGGTTGCATATCATCTAAAATAACGCAATCCCCGCTCTCTTCACAGGTCAGGCATTCCCGACAGGGTGAGATATCAAGATCAGAGATAAAAATCTTTTCAAACTTCCCTCCTCTCTCCTTAACCCCTCTCAAAAATGCGTCGAGAAGCAGGTCAGTATTCCCGCCCTTTCTTGGACTACCCATAATGGCTATTATTTTCATAATATTATTTTAAAAATAATAGCAAATTCCAAATCACAAGCACTAAATTCCAAAACCTGTCTCGGTTGTTTTCTATCGGGATAAATTCCAAATTACAAATCACGTAGTACTTTAGTGCTTTGGAAAAATCCACCACCGACCCTGTGTCGGTGGTGGATAGAAAATAATTTCAAAGAACTAAAGTACTACGTGATTTGGAATTTGGATTTTAGTATTATCGAATAGCGTTAGTATCCATAATTAACGTCTGCTCACGTAAAATGCCGGAAAACCCAAACCTTACTCCACCATCTCCAGGGCGCCCACCGGGCAGTTATCTACGCAGACCCCGCACTGAGTACAGATCAGAGCTCCGATATCGGAATGGAATTTGATACCTCCATACGGGCAGACATTGATACAGATACCACACCCGGTACATTTTCTTGAATCAATCCTAACCGACCCATTAACTTCGGAGATTGCTCCTTCCGGGCAGGCTTTCAGACAGGGGCGTTCCCGGCACTGCACACAGACACTCATCAATGTCTCGGTATCGGAGATCCGATCGATTTCCAGCCGGGCCTTTTTCGGATTATTCACCTTGAAGAAGGTAAAAGCGCAGATTATCTGGCAGGTCTGACAACCTGAGCAGATATCACTTTTGTGGATCAAATGTTTCATCGCTATACTCCGTATTATAGTTTAACGTATATGGACCAATTATTTAACCACGAAGGACACGAAGTCCACGAAGAATTACTTAGTTTTTTTATTTCACTTCGTGTTCTTTGTGTCCTTCGTGGTTATAATAATCTCCTTTTGCTTTATTTGGTTTTTCTATATTTTTACTTCGGGTAAAGTGCGTTTTTCACCTCTTCCAGACCAAATTCATCCAAAGTCTCGGGCCGTATCAGACCGTCCTCATCATACCCCCAGAGGCGGTAATAATCATCGAGCATAACGTCGAGGTTGACGACCTGACCTTTCGCTGGTCCCTCCTCCTCGGGTTCGTAGAGGAATCGATCCGGGAGAGTGTCGTCTTTGCGGCTTAGTCCTTCCCGCTGATTGAAGGCTCTCCGCAATAAACAGATCTTTTTCCCTATCCGCTGCAGGTTCTCCTCATCGTTAAATGCTTCAACTCCGGTCAGGCGGTAAAGAATAGCGGGAAAATCGGGATAATAATAACAGAGGGGATACATAGTGCCGTATTTGCAGATAATGAGAGAATCAACCACGGCATAGAAGTGCTCCACATCATATACCATCTGCCCCTTGAACTCTTCACTGTGCCGGTCAAGTGCCGCCGGGAGTTTATCCTTTCCATAGCGGCGCAATCCAATCTCGGGGTAACCGATCTCATCGATTACCGATAGTCCCCGGAGGTGATCCGCTCCCCGGACCGATGTCGCGTGAGTCAATCCGCTGGAACGATGGGCCCGACCATCCTGACCCGAGATCTCCTGCCCCTTGACATGCATCGCGAACTTCTCCGCGCCGCCGCCGATCTTCTCCGCGGCCCGCTTCACACCATCGGCCAGAAGGTCTCCCAGGCCGCGGCGGTAGGCGATATCTTTTACCAGTTGGACAACCTTATCTCCGTCAGTCCAGTTTACTTCTTCCTCGATCAGGCCGTTCTCGTAGCATTCCATGGCAAACCCGATGCTGGAACCACAGGAGATGGTATCCATACCAAGGTCGTTGCAGAGATGATTGGCATAGACCAGATCATCGAGGTCCGAGTTGAGGCACCCGGTTCCCAGCGAGACCACTGTCTCATATTCAGGCCCCTCTCCGATGCTGTCATATTTTTTGGAGAGAGTCACCAATTTGCACTGGATCTTACAGTTAAAGCAGGAGTTCTTGGCCACCCGGAATTCGTCCCGGATCCGGGTCGAACCGACCATCTCCACCTTATCATAAACGCCCCTCTTGTGATTTTTGGTCGGGAGGCGGCCAATCTCATTCTCGATCTCAACCAGTCCTGCCGAACCAAACTCTCTCAAGGAAAGACAACCTTCCGAATCTGGACCTTCCAGAAAACGATACTTCGACTCTTCATACAGTTCGCCGTACCCTTTCGGGTCGGCCATGGTAATATCCCCTGTTCCCATCACCGCGATAGCCTTAAGGTTCTTGCTTCCCATCACCGTGCCCAGACCGGAGCGACCAAAAGCCCGGTGCTTATCCGTCATCACGGCCGCGAAACGGACCAGATTCTCTCCCGCCGGGCCGATACAGGCGACCCGCTCCACCCCATGTTTGCTCCGAATGTATTCAGTAGTTTCGTTAACCGTACTTCCGACTATATCCCCGGCATCGACAATCTCAACCTTATCATCGATAATCAAGAGGTAGACCAGGCGATCGGCCTTTCCCTCAAAGATAATAAAATCATACCCGGCGTATTTTAGCTCCGGTCCCATATGTCCACCGCAGTGAGCCTCGGCCCAGCACCCGGTGAGGGGAGATTTGGCAGCCATCATGTAACGGCCGCTCTGGGGGAATATTGTCCCCGTGGTCGGGCCGGTAGCCATAATCAGGATATTCTCCGGAGAGAGAGGATCAATCCCAGATTTAAGTTCATCCCAGAGGATCTTCGCGCAGAAACCGGTCCCGCCAATATATTCAATCAGATGATTCGGCAGTGGTTCTTCTTTTACCGACCGGTCGGTCAGATTAATCCTGAGATATTTTCCCGCGTATCCGTGCATAATGTTGCGCCTCCTAATTAAAATTAGTTTTTAGTCATACTATATTGGATGATATTTATTTTAGGTAGAAATACCTATAAATTCCAAGTTATACGCACCTCAGCCAAAGGCTGATCAGCCTCCGGCTGAAAACTTTAGGCACTTCCTTTTAACCTCCCGCTACTGCCGGAAAAATAGTTACTGTCTCCCCATCTTCGACAATTCGCCTGAGATCAACCTGGGTATGACCGTTAATGATAATTACAACCGAAGCACGCTTTACCAACTCACCGTCCTTCTCTTCCAGCAAAAGCCTCCTAACCGAATCGCCATACTTTTCACCGAGAAGCACCAAAATCTGCCAAATAGTCTTTCCCCCCGAAATTTTAATCTGACCTATGCCCGCCCGATCTCTTAATGTGCCGAATATTTTTATTGTCGCCATGACTACCCGTTCCAGCCGTTCCATGCGTTTCAGTCGGTTCAGCCGGTTCACTCGGTTGGAACGGCTGAAACGATTCAAACTGCTGGAACGGCTATTTACCCTCCGCCTAATCTCATTATTATCCTAAGCTCAATGTCCTCGTCAATCAACTCATCAAGGTGAACCGACCGCCCCTCATGAATAATCTGGATAAACCCCAACTCTTTCGGGGTGTAATTCAGCATCTTGCGGAGGATAGTCCGCAGCTTTGTCCCTTTCCTCATTTGAGATTCAATAATGCGACCTTGAGCAGGAATCTTGAGAGGACCAATCAGTATCAAACGGACTTTCATGCTAGACCCTATTCAAAAATCGTATACCCATAAAATTAGCCCCGGCGGCTGGAACGATTGGAACGGTTATCTACCCTCCGGCCACAATCGGGATGAAACTGACACGATCGCCATCATTAAGTGAGACAGAAAAGTCCCTAGTCATAACCGAATTATGGGTAATCTTGATATTCCGGTGGGCAGAAATATCCAGGCCGTATTCGCCTTTTACCCAGGATATAAAGTCCAAGAGAGTAGTCCCGGGGAATTCAAGCTCTGTAGTTCGCGCGGGGAAATACCTCTGAAATTTACTGATGGCTGTAACGGTTATTCTCATAGAAATAATAGTAACCGGTTATCGGTGATCAGTTATCGGTAAAATCTCGCCTGGTGATCAGTTCACCGATCACTGATTACCGCTTACTGATCACCTTTCTATTATACGGTGATCCCCAGTTCCTCCAATTTCTCCTTAGTCGGTCGTCCGTCTTCCTGCCATCCTCTCACCTCATAATACCGGGGGAGCATCTTATCCAGTTCCACAGTCTGTCCTTCCGCCGGGCCTTCCGGAAGCCCCTCCTCCAGAAATCTCTTTGGGAGAGAATCGTCGGCCGGCGTGAGTCCGCAGGCAACATTAAATAAGCGCTCCAGGTTTAAGATCCGCTCTCCGGCTTTCATTATCTTTTTTTCATCCCAATCGATTCCGGTGGCGTGCCTGATCAGATCCGCCATATCTTCGGGCAGGATAGCGTAGGTCGCGAACATGCAGTACATACACATCTCAGCCGAGTTGACCACTGCGGCAAAGTTCTCATGCCAGAGAACCATATCGGCTTTCCCCTGCCAAGCATAGGGATCGACGGTATGGGGATCGCCAAACCATTTAACACCTTCCTCCGGAGTATAGCTGAGCAGCTCGAAGTTCGGGAGCGCACGAAGATGATCTCCTCCCCGGGAAGCAACCGCCAGACCGAGACCAAAACCCTTCCCGGTCCGTGGATCATAGGCGGGGAGCTCCATACCTTTGGTCTGGAGTGCGAAGTCCATGCTTCCCTGCCCGATCTTCTCGGCCAGGTACTTCATCCCCTTCGCCATCTCATCCCCGATTCCTTCCCGAAATGCCATCTTCCTCACCAGCTCGATGACGGCATCGGCATCACCCCACTCATACTTTTCCGGTATCATACCCTTCTCGCTGCATTCAAAGAGGAAACTGATAATTCCCCCAACCGAGATAGTATCCATCCCATAATCGTTACAGAGATAGTTGGCATAGATAACCGGAGGAAGATTCGGCAGATCGGGCCGGGACCCCAGAGCTACAAATGTCTCAAATTCCGGGCCCTTTCCCGCGCACTTGTATTTTTTATCTTCCACTACCGCGTAATTAGAGCAGTGAATAATGCAGGAGAAGCAGCTCTCAGACCGGGTCACAAAATCTTTCCGATAAGCATGGCTGCTATATTTATCCATATGATCGAAGACCCCAGTCTGTCCGTTCCGGGTGGAGAGTCCCCCGCTCTCGGCCGCGATATCGGTAATTACCGCGGTGCCGTAATAGGAGAAGTCCGGATAGGTTTTATCCTCGGTGATCTTCCGGTAGCAGTCAGCGGTCTTCTTTAAAAACTCATCCGGATCCGCCAGTTTAAGGTCCCTGGTACCGTTGATCGCGATCGCCTTCAATTTCTTCGAACCCATCACCGCTCCCACCGCGCAACGGGCGAGGTAGTGGAATTTATCGTTGGCGATAGCCGCGCAGAATACCATATTCTCCCCGGCCGGACCGATACAGGCTACCTTGGTATCCCTCCCATGCTTCTCGACCAACATATCGGTCGTATCCATTATTCCTTTACCGGAGAGATCGGCGGCGGGCAGAATCTCCACCACATCATCCCGGATATTGAGATAGAACAGTTCCGAGGACTGTCCTTCAACTATGATTACATCGTAGCCGGCAAACTTGATCTCTGCACCGAAAGCACCGCCGCTGTTGGCATCACCTAAGATACCGGTCAAAGGTGATTTGGTGGTAACCGTATAACGCCCCGATGATGGGGACATCGTCCCATTGAGCGGCCCGGTAGAGAAGATTAATACATTCTCCGGCCCCAGGGGATCAACCCCTGCCGGATCGGGCAAAAGATCGGTTAAGAGTTTAATTCCGAAGCCGCGACCACCGATATAGTTTTCCATTAACTCCCGGGGGAGCGGTTCCTTGGTAATTTCACCGGTGGTAAGATTAACTCTCAATATCCGGCCCATATACCCGAAGTATTTATCTTTTTCAGTCATTTTTGACCTCCTTGAAACTACCGAGAGTGAGTGCATCGGTGGGGCAATACTTCACACACTCGGGATCTCCTCCGCAAAGATCACATTTCAGAAGCTCACCTTCGAATATTCTCAGAGCTCCCGCGAAAGGGCAGGCCTCGATACAGGCGCCGCAAAGGATACACTTCTCCCGGTCGTGGACCGCCCGGCCGTCTTCCAGATGCATCGCCCCGGTCGGGCAGGCATCGACGCACTTGGGATCATCGCAGAACCGGCAGGTTTCGATCTTATCCCGATCTTCCAGCCGATAAACCCTGATCCGGGATCGTTGAGGATTGATGACGCCGTAATGCTTGAGCGAACAGACCAGTTCGCAGATCCGGCAGCCGACACATTCTTTAGCTTGTATCTTTCTCAGGTCGGTAGGCATAGATCACCCCTTTATTTAAATTTTAGGAAAATTCAAATAAATATTAGAACATACCGCGCAGAGAGATGCAAGAAAAATGGGGAATAGAGAATGGGGAATGGGGAAATGGACTAAAAAGCAAATATCGAACCGCAGAATATCGAATGTCGAATGTCGAAGTAAAAGAAGCCGAGGAGAGGCAACTTCGACATTCGGAGTTCGGTGTTCGATATTCGATATTCGCCTTTAATTGGGGCCAACAAAAGGAAGGTTGACAGCCCTGCCCGCCATAGCCTTGGCGGAGGCTGGTTGGCACCCCTGCCCGCCGTTTGTTAAATCCGCCATAGCCCGTAGGGCGACGGAGGAAGCCTTGGCGAAGGTTGGTTGACGGTGAAAAAATCCTGATAAGTTATTATAGATTTCCCCGAATTCGCGTAATTCGTGAAATTCGTAGTTTATTAAAGGGGCCTAGGTAGGGGGAAACAATAAGTGTAATAAGTGGACTGTAAAGCCGCCGCCCCGAGGAGGGAAACAGTTAGTGCAAATTCGTGTAAATTCGTGGACTGCAAAGCCGCCAAGCCGAGGGAAGGCAACTTCAAACTTTAGGCACTTTTAACTTAAAACTTTCTTCTAACCCCGTTCTCGGGCCTGGAGCGCTTCCAGAACCTTGTCTGGAGTAAAGGGGGTGCGATGAAGCCGGATATCGACGGCGTCATAGATGGCATTGGAGATGGCGGGGAGCGGACCGCTGATACAGATCTCTCCCACACTCTTGGCTCCGAACGGGCCGGTCGGCTCATAGGAGGGGACAAAGATGGTTTTTATCTTGGGGATGTCTTTGGTATAAAAAAGCTTATAATTGCCATAGTTGGGATTGAGCATTACTCCCTTGGAGCTATAGATATAGCGCTCGGTAAGCGCGTAACTGAGCCCGTTCATCAAGGCCCCGATCGCCTGTCCGCGAGCCAGAGTAGGATTGATAGGAGTCCCGCAGTCAACCGCCTGCACATACTCCACCACCCGGACCTTCCCGGTCGCCCGGTCCACTTCCACCTCAACATAATGAGCGGCAAACGGCGGCGGAGACTCCTGAGAGATCCGGGAGGCCGTCGCCGAAATCTGGAACTGATCTTTTTCGTAGAGCGAACGGAGCCCGATTTCTCTGAAGGTTACGGACTTTTTCTTCGGTCCTATCACCCGTCCACCGACCACCTTAACCCGATCCGGGGTGGTATTGAGCATCGCGGCGCCAACCGCGATCATCTGCTCTTTAATCTTTTCAGCCGTATCCTTCACTGCCATCCCGGAGAGATAGGTAGTGGAGGACGCGTAGGCTCCCACGTCAAACGGGGTTAGATCAGTATCTGAGGAGTAGACTATTATCTCATCGGTTGAGACCGTCAAAACCTCGGCCGCGATCTGAGCCAGGACGGTGTCCGACCCTTGGCCGATATCGGTAGCACCCATCAGGAGATTGAATGAACCGTCATCGTTTAACTTTATGGTGGACGAGGCCATATCAATGTAAGGGATGGAAGACCCCTGCATCATTATCGCCATGCCCATACCACGGCTATAACGTCCACCACCCGGGTGTCCTCGTTTTTTCTTCCAGTCAATGGCCTCGGCTCCGGCTTTAATGCACGCGGTCAACTCGCAGGAACTGATGTGGGGTTGACCGATCACCGGTCCTTCGCCCAACTCCTTTAGAATCGGCACTTCCGTCCCGCCCACGATTACATTCTTCAGATAGAAATCCACCGGGTCGATGCCAAGACGCTCGGCCAGATCATCCATTACAATGGCGGTGGCCAGAATCCCCTGGGTGCCTCCATATCCCCGGTAGGCCCCGGCAACACTGAGATTGGTATAGACAACGTCACTGCTGAAGCGGAGGTTGGGACATTTAAACATCGGGAGCGTCCGTGTTCCGACATTGGAGGCTACAGTCAAACCGTGGGTTCCATAAGGGCCGGTATTGGAGAGAGCATAGAGATCGATCGCGGTCAATTCCCCGTCTTTCTTCGCTGCTACCTGGACCTTGGTGATCATATTATGCCGGACCCGGGCGCTGATAAACACTTCCTTCCTGGTCAACCGCATCTTAACCGGGCGATTGAGCTTTAGAGCAAGCAGTCCCACATACTGCTCCAGGATAACCTCCTGTTTCCCACCGAAACCTCCTCCCAACCGCGGCTTGATTATCCTTATCTTCCGCTGCGGGATCTGGAGAGCCCGACTGAGAATCCGGCGGGCATGAAAAGGAACCTGGGTGGTGGATATAATTATCAATCGTCCATTCTCATCCAGCCAACCAAGCGCGCAATGAGGCTCAAGAGCGGAATGCGAAGCGGTCTGATTCTCAAACTCGTCTGTAACAGCCATCGCCGCGTTCTTGACCCCCTTTTTAATATCACCCACCGAAGCATCTATTCGTGCCGCCCGGTTCCTCTCCGGCTCATACGGAACGGGAATTGGAATATAGCAATCCTTCTCATCATGGATAACGGGAGCGCTGGCACGCATCGCTTTCCTTGGATCCAGAACAGCCGGGAGCACTTCATACTCTACTTCAATCAACTGGAGCGCTTCCTCGGCGATCTCATCCGTCTCCGCCGCGACCAGGGCCACCTTATCCCCCACATACCTGACTTTATTGTCCAGAATAAACTCGTCATAGGGAGACGGTTCCGGATATCCCTGCCCCGCGGTAGTGATCGGAATCCGGGAGACATCTTTATGGGTGAGGACCGCCACCACACCGGGGTGAGCCTTGGCTTTCGCGGTATTGATTGATTTAATCCGGGCATGAGCGTGGGGACTGCGGAGGAGCTTGGCATATATCATCCCCGGCATCTCATAGTCGTCGGTGAATTTAGCCTGCCCGAGCGCCAGACCGAGGGCGTCTATCTTGAGGACAGACTTATTTACTTCATTAAATTTCGGTGCTTTCATCTTCTTACTGCTTTCTTTAAAATATTAATAACCACAAAGATCACGAAGGACACAAAAAAAATACTAAAAATATTTATACCTATCTTTGAGTCTCTAAAATCCCTTCGTGCCTGCGCGCTAATGCGCTACGGCGCACAAGCATGATCGCAAGCTTTCAGTTAACCCCGTTGCCTCGTGCTCGTAGCGGCGACCTTTAGGTCGCCATCGTGTGGCAGCCTAAAGGCAGCCGCTACGAGAGACGGGGTTCACTGAAACCTTACTCGTGATCTTCGTGTCCTTCGTGGTTAATTAGTTGCAGCACAGGTACTAAGCTTTTTTAGTATTTTTTGAGATAACCTTCTTCTTTCCGGTCTTCTTCTTCGCCCGGATGCGACGGGCGGCCAGCTGAACCGCCTCGATGATCTGGACATAGCCGGTACAACGGCATAGATTCCCGTCCAGAGCTTCCTTAATCTCATCTTCCGAAGGAGAAGCATTCCGATCCAGGAGCGCCTTGGCAGCCAATATCATCCCCGGAGTACAGAAACCGCACTGGACGGCGCCGGTTTCGACAAAAGATGTCTGGAGGATATGGGGCTTCTGAATGGTCCCCAGATCATCCACGGTAATAATATCTCTTCCATCCGCGGTAACCGCCAGAATCAGACAGGAGTTAACCGGGCGGCCATCCATCAACACGGTACAGACACCGCATGCTCCTTCCCCGCAGCCAAATTTAACGCTCTTATACCCCAATCGCCGCAGAAGGTCGAGTAGGGTCTCAGCTCCGAGAACCTCTACCCGGCTCTCTTTTTCATTGATAGTTAAAACAATTTCCATTCCGGCACCTTTTGGTCAAGGAGGATCTTCTCCAGAATTCCACGGACCTGAACCCGGCAGAGATCACGTTTATACTTCTCCGAAGAGCGGATATCCCGGACCAGCTTGAGCTCCTCGGAAGCCAGCTCGGAGGCTTCATTTACCAGTATCTGGGATCCGGTCTTCCCTCTCAATATCTCTTCCGCTTCACGGATTCGCTGGGGAAGAACTGTCGCCCCGCCCACCACAATCGTAATCTCACGGCATACTTTTCCGGTCCTGGCAAGAACAATCGCTACCTTCAGGATGGCATAATCGAACTCGGTCAGGGTAAACTTTTCATAGGCGGCACGGGCGTTCTTCGCGAAGGGGGGAAAGATAATCTCGGTGACCAAACTACCCGGTTTCAAGAATTTTGCGGGAACCAGGGAAAAGAACTCCTCCGCTGAAAGTTCCCGGATCTTACTCTTATCCTGGATTATTATTCTGGCTCCCAGGGCCAGAGCTACGGTGGAGAGATCCGACCAGATGAAGGGTTGCACCAGGTTGCCTCCGACCGTGATCAAGTTGCGGTTCAGGGTGGAACCTATCCGGCGGGCGGTCTCCCAGATTATGCCGTCGGCATAACCCTTGATCACCCCGGATGAGACCAGGTCGGCAATTGGGGTGGTAGAACCGATGTGGATAGCACCGCCTTGCTTCTTTATATAATTTAACGGCAGGCGCCGGAGGCAGACCATCTCTTCCACATTATTTGGAGGAGTAAAGGCAAAGGTGATTCCGCCGCCGACAGCAACGGCCCGGCATTTTTCATCTGAGAGAATGGCAATCGCCCCCGCGACCGTCTCGGGGTATGAGACTCTCTGTAATTCAGTCAATTTCATAATTTTTACTCTGTAAAAATTATTATATTTTTACTCCGAAGTTTATAACGTGGATACAATTAAGATAAATAAGTTAAGGCATAACCTGGAATAAATCAAGTTTTTTCAACCGAAAGATGAAAAATAATCCTCGCACAGTTGTGAAATTATTTCTAATATTAAGGATAAGTTTGCCACAAAGGCGCAAGGACACTAAGAAAAATAAACAATTTTGTCATGCGCCTTTGAAGTTTTCTCTTTGTGCCTTAGTGCCCTTCGTGGTGAATATTTAGTTTTCTGAACACAAATAGTTGAAAATACCTTTTTGAGTAGGTACTAGCTTGACCTTGTTCGAAAAGCCTTTTTAACCACGAAGAACACGAAGTTCACGAAGAAATTTTAAAAAACAGAAAAAATTACATAGTTTTCTTTGTTTTTCTTCGTGTTCTTCGTGCCCTTCGTGGTAAATATTTAGTTTTTTGAACACAAAAAGTTAAAAATACCTTTTCGAGCATGGTCTAGCTTGGGTGATAAGCAATGAAGAGACCTATCTATCAGTTGATTGTGATTATAATCCTGGCCGGGGGATTATTCATAGGGGGGAGCATCCTCCATCTTAGAGTAGGGAGATTCGAAGACCCCGATTATATCTACGGTGATGCCGGTGATGGTTTTTTTAACCTCTGGGTAATGGAACATGTCCGTACTTCTATTATAGATGGAGACTGGAACCTGGCGGACGGCCGGATATACTGGCCCCACAATAAAAACACATACTTCTGGTCCGATAATCTTTTAATTCCCGCCGCCGGATATTCTTTTCTCCGCTTTATCAGGCTGGATATTTTCCCCGCTTATCGCTGGACAGCTATCCTGCTTAGTGCGCTGGGATATCTGGCATTCATCTGGCTCTTTGGAATACTATTCAAATTAATCCGGGAGCGGCATCCGAATATTCCAGAGTGGTCGAAAATCCTGGTTATCTTATTCGCCTATCTGGCCTCATTCTCATCCAGCCGGATGATTTACTTCGTTCATTTCCAAAACTTGAGTTCACTCTGGGTAATAACCATGATAGCCGGGCTGATCGGATATTCCCGGTTTGGGAAGCGGGGGTATTTCATTATTTCCTTAATCTCACTTGATTTCCTGGTCTTCTCCACTGCGTACTTCGCCATAACCGGGGTATTGCTTTTTCTGGCCTGGATAGTGATGGAACTGGCACGCGATCCCCGGACTCTTTTCGTTACTCTCAGAAAAAATCTTTGGTATGAACTGGCCGGAGCGGCGGCAGCATTACCGGTAATCCTGGGATACGCGGCCGTCAAATTCCCGGGACATCCGCTTGAATATATCCATCAGATGGCAACCAAACCACTCCATATCTATCTTCCAGCCTGGGGGCTGGCCCGGTATTTATACGAATTATATTTTTGCCGGCTACCCGCCATTCACCACGAATCACCGGCCTATCTGGGGGTGGGACTCATTCTGGGGATAGCCGGGCTAATTATATGGAAATTCCCCTCGCTGCTGCGATGGCTGGGCCGGGCAATAAAGACTCCCTGGTTCTGGGGAGCGACATCGGTTCTCATAATCTGGAAACTGGGTCCGGCGGGCTGGAAGACGGTCAACTGCTGGTCCGGGGTTATCTTCTGGCTTTTATTACTGGTATTATTCCTCCTTGGAGCACGGCGCAGAAGTCACACTGATCCGGTATCGTCTCCCCTCTCCTATATAATTCTCTGTCTTATTATTATTTACGGGATAGCTATCGGGCCGCGTAGCCATTTTATCGGCTCCCCGGTCAATCCTTCGATCTGGGGAATCTGCGCCGCCATTCTCCCTCCCCTAACCCAAATGCGCTCGGTGGGACGCCTGGCGGTAGTGGGGCAGAGTTTGCTCTTCGCTCTCCTGCTGGTCGGCCTTCTTGAGGCCCTGGGTTCATCAAGAAAATGGCTCCGAGGGGCGGCGATCGTGGTTGCCGGTTTAATAATTATTCTTCAGACAGCCGACGGCTGGATGGGAGTAGCTCCTCTCCACCATTATAACCCCGAAAATATCTTCCCGCGAACCGACGAGGAGATATGGTGGTCAGAGCAGAAGGGCAGAGTGGCGGCCTTTCCCAGTATACCGTTTCCACTGAGTACCAGGGAGATGCTGTATTATTGCGGATTCCCCGATATTATATTGCTCAATGGTTACTCCGGTCATTCCACCCCGGAATGGGATCGGGTAATAAAATTAGGAAGACGCTGGTATGAGCCTGATCTGAGGCAAGTAACTTACGTGGAAGAATTGGGGGCGGATTACCTGGCAATACGAAAAGACCGGGTTGTACCGGAAGTGGTAGAAACCATGCGAAAACTAGATCGACTGATCCTCTTCGAGAATGACCGGATTATTGTGCTAAAAGCAAACCCTCGACCTCAGCCCCCTTTATGACAGGACGATTTTTGGACAGGACGATTCGCCCCCAACCTCAACCCCTTTTATGGCAGGACCATTCCAGGCAGGACTATTACCCTCGGAGCACAGCGGAGACATCAAACAATATATGTGAGATGACTTTCCCCGTACCATTTTTATTAAAAATATATCAATACTTACTATACTTTTAATCATCCTGCCTTTAATCGTCCTGCCCGTAATAGTCCTGCCAAAAGAACAGTACTCAGTAAGCGGTTATCAGTAATCAGTACCGCGCACCGATTACTGATAACTGTTTACTGATTACCTTTCTCTCAAATCATTCTGCCTTTTTAAATCGTCCTGCCTGAAATAGTCCTGCTTTATGTGGGGCTACAACCGGGTCACCGAAATCCGATACGTATCTTCCTCAGTGTAAAACGATCCTAACTGCTCAACCAGGTGGTGAGGGAGTTTTCCAGACTGCAGGGCTTTCTTCAGCTTAAAGAGATTCAAAGATGAGAATTCTTCCCACTTACCCGTGCTCGTGATCAACTTCTCCAATTCAACCCGGCGTTCATGCCGGGCCGGGGGGAAGAGTAGATTCTTAACCATCTTTAACCCGATCTTGCGGTCACTGCCGTAAATAACCTTATAACCAAATGATTCGCAGTACTCGACAATCAGCGCCTTTACCCGCTCTTTCTCTTCTTTCAGCAACTGTTCTTCATCGAGCAGGGCACCATACTGATCGATAAGATTAAGCCCATCATCTTCCCTGAACTCCCGAGGAGGAAGTTCTTCCAGGTGAAATTTATGTTTCCAGAGCGGGCAGATATTCTGAAAATCACACCAGTTGCAGATAGCGCTCTCCTTCGGTTCAAACTCAGTGGTCGATTCAATCCGATCGATTATCTTATTTATCTTCGCCAGAAGTTTCTCCTGATCCCCGAGAGAACGAATTGAGCGAATCTCCCGGTCAAAGACCAGGTAATGCCAGACCAGGATCACCTCCTTTACGTCATCCCACCGGTGCTGAATATCCATCTGGTAGAGGGCCAGTTGACGATCATAATCTGCCTGCTGCTGGGTCGGAAGACGGTTGGATGTCTTGTAATCATGGATCTCGTATATCCCATCTCCGGCCAGATCGAGCCGGTCAATAAAGCCGGTTAAAAATCGATCATGGCCAAGTTCTACCTGGATTCGTTCCTCGATCCCGATGGTCCGCCCTTGATCGAACGGATAGTATCGCCGGTAATAATCTTCAATACATTTTGCTCCCTTTTTTCGGTAATCATCCGGGGTATATTCTTTTTTAATCACCCGGATATTATCATCCCAATGCTTCTTCCAGCCGGATTGATATGAGGTCAGAAGTTCATCAAGTTCAAGGAGGTGGGTCATTCTCAGATCCCGGTATAATTTCTCCAGCGTCTCATGTACCCTGATCCCCATGAAGGCTTCTATGCCAGGTCCCAGCGTGACGGGCAGGCGATCGATATATCTGTACTTATACTGGAGTTGACAGGTCTCAAAAGTAGATATCTTTGAGTGGGAGTATCTCATTATTTTTCCCTCCAGAAAAAATATTATTGGTTAGTTAGTATCATATGTTAAGATCAGGATCTTTAGTCTTTAGGGTCTCCACAGCTTTCATTATACTAATTAAGGATATTTCTGTCATGAAGATAATTCTTATCTCCATCTTTATCATCTTTTTTTCGGGCACCACAGGTCACACGAAACCAATCATCCTGGAGGATTTTGACTGGGGGATGACGCTGCTCGAAGTTGAGGCGCACGCGGCCAATAAAAATTATACTCTATCGAAGAAAGAGATAACCGGTCTTAAGCCTCACCTTGAATATGAGACTCACCTACACGGCAATGAATGCATAATCACGTTCTTCTTCACCCCACGCGGTCAAAAATTATATTCCGCTAAGGTTGTCTGGGAATCTCCGACTTACGGCTCCCTGATCAAGTCCATCCTGATGAAGGAATATCAGTATCCCCGCGAAGATATGCCGGCCGCGAATATGTATATCTGGACCCGGACCAACACGGAGATGGAACTCCGTTACGGATATGAGAAGACCACTCTCACCTACAGCAACCTGGACCTCTGGAATGAATTTAAAGAGGAGAAGGAACTGATAGAAGAATGGGAGAAGGAGGAGGAGGAGGAGTAGAGAACAAGAAGTGCCTAAAGTATCTGAAGTTAAAAGTGCCTAAAGTTTGAAATGCGCTTCCGCCAGAGGCTGATCCGCCTCTGGCGGGAAAGTGCCTAAAGTTGAAAGTTGTCGCTTCGCCTCGCTATGCTCGATTTTACTTGGCATTGCTTGAGTTCGCTTTAACGGGGATATAGTTCCTTTTGATGATTCAATGGTTAGTAATTTGTATATATATATCGGGCGCCCTGTCGCAGGCGATAACTTTTGGCACTTAAAACTTCCCCAAACCCGCACTTTAGGCACTTCTAACTTAAAACTTCTTTCTAACCTCGATCCAAGCCGGGAAAACTGTGGGAGATGGTTTTAACCTCGATCCGGACGGCTCGGGCAATCGGGTTAGTTTAAAATTCACGTAATTTCTCCGCCCCGAAGTTGTAATCGGGGGCGTAATTCGTAGTCCATTAAAGGGGCCGAGGCGGGGGATGCAATTCGTGTAAATTAGTGTAATTCGAGGACAGAATAAGGGGGAGAGGTCGGGGGAGAAAAAGTGACCACTTTAAAATCCAATCTCCGGGTTTATGCCGGAGATACCGCGGTCAATTTTAAAATATTCTCTCAGTTCTGCTCCGGAAAAAGACGCTACAATCCTGGATGGGAAGGTCTCCACCAGGATATTATACTCCCGAACATTACCGTTGTAGAAACGCCGCGCGGCCTGAATACGATCCTCGGTGTTGGCCAGTTCGGTCTGGAGTTTAAGAAAGTGCTGGCTTGCCTTCAGTTCGGGATAATTTTCCGCCACCGCGAATACGGTCCGGATAGCTGAGATCAACTCATTCTCATCTCTAGCCTGACTCTCCGGGGAACCGGTACTCCGGACAGCCTGCGACCGGGCCTCAGCCAGATGCTCCATTACCTCCCGTTCGTGGGTGGCATATCCTTTTACCGTCTCTTCCAGATTAGGAATCAGGTCATAGCGCCGCTTCAATTCAGTATCGACATTAGACCACGATTCCCGGATCAGATTCCCGAGCCGGATAAACCGATTATAGACAACCACAAACCAGATTGCCGCTACAATCAAAATTAAAAATAATAGTATAATCATCTTGCATTTTATTGAACCACGAAGGACACGAAGATCACGAAGGTTTTTAAAGAAAGGGACTAAATATTTCCTCAACTACTCTTCGTGATCTTCGTGTCCTTCGTGGTAAATTGATTTTTTGATACTGGTGTCTATTTGAAAAACCAGATGTCCAATTAAAGTATTTTAGTCTTCAAAAATCCCGGGAGGAGTTCCGCGAAATCTATCCCCATATCCAGAAAGACCGGTACCTCGCGCAGAGACATTTTGCCGTCAAAATAAAACAGAAAAGATCTCCCTCCTGTCTCCACGGTTATCCCGGAATGCCGAAGCAGAAATTCCATAGCCCGGGAATGAAGTAGATCATAAGCATACTTTTTATCGGGAGATTTAACATAGAATTTTTTATTAAACTCTCGATAATCAAGATCGATATCATCAAAACCGATAACGGCGGCCAACTTATCAAGAAACCCTTCCGGGCGAATAATTATCTTTCCGAGCTGAAAGCGAGTATGAATCAGAAGCGGAGTAAAATAATGAGTTTGCCGGCTCCGGCCCGATCCGGTAGTATATTGGCAATCAAAAACTTCAATAGAATACCCACGGTACCGCCCGCGTCCCCGATATATAACCTTACGGCTATGCCCCTTGGAGAATAGCTGGAAGAACTTCCAATACGGGCTGATCTTGATCGCGGTAGAGAAGAAAGAAAACCAGCTTCCTTCAAACTGGAAGTTATACCGACGGCAGAGTTTCTGCCAACCGGCTTCCCTTCTCTTAGCCCGGGCGAGGGCATAAAAAAATGCAATCACCATTAAGATTACTAATATCGGGAACATTTGAGAAAAAGTGCCTAAAGTGCGCTAAAGTGCCTAAAGTTAAAAACCCCGCGCTGGCACTGAGTGGTTATTTGTTATTATAACCATTATTCAATCATATAGGTAAAGAATAACAAATAAAAGATGTTAAATAAATTATATCACTTTGGTTGGAAAATTTAAGCTTAGGGCTGTAACGTATTTCTAATGCTTGAAAAGCCAGGCGGAAGCGAATAACTTTAGGCACTTTAGCGCACTTTAGGCACTTCTTTTATAAAAATTATGTCAAAGTTACAGGATAAAAATGGAATCTTTGAATCTGGGGAAACAGGATTTTCACTGATTCTTAGAGACGGAGAGAAGGTAATCTTTACCTCGAAAAAGAGGGGGTTGAGGCCGCTGCTGGAATGCGTTATTGAATGGGCCGGCCGAGTGGAGAATGCCTCCCTGACGGACAAGGTGGTGGGGATAGCGGCGGCCCGGCTGATCGTCAGGTCTAAGATGATCGGCACGGTCACGGCCGGTGTAATCTCGCGCGAAGCGTTAAAGTACTTATCAGCTTATTCGATCCCGGTTGTATGGAGAGAAGAGACTGATGCCATACTCCGGGGTGACGGCAATGGGATCTGCCCGATGGAGGAACTGAGCAACCGTTTCCCGGATGATATAGACTTCTATTCCGCGGTTATGGATTTTTTTAAATAGATATCACCACGAAGTAATATTACGATTTTTTGATATCTTAAATCTTCTTTTTAACCGTGGAAAATATACCGGAGTACCAGCCCCGGCAAAAAAACTTCACGCCTTCGGCGCAACTTTTTTGCCACAAAGACACAAAGAAAAGAATTAAAGGTTCAATAGCTACATCTCGTCATATTTTCTTGTTTGTCTTAGTGTCTTTGTGCCTTTGTGGCGATATTATTGGAATTTCAAAGCAGTAAATTAGTACTCACAAAAAAAAGCCGCCCCGCAAAGCGGGGCGGCTTTTCCGGTAAAACAAATTGCTTTCACCCGAATGGGTGAAAATAATTTGTTTTATTCACCATATACGGTGGTGGTCACCTTGCCGTAAAGACCGAGGATGCTCATGTAATTAACATCAACATGATGGATCTTCGTAATCCCGACGGACTGCGCGGCTTTCTGGACACTGGCATCACCAGTGGCAACACAGATAATCGCCGAGCATTCTGACGTACCAACTTTCGAGAAAGTGGCGCTCGAATCAATGGCATAGCCAGGTCCGGTAACATCGGTATAGATCATACCCATAATCGGGGCGCCGGTGGGAGAAACACAACCAACCGCGGCAACAGTCATTACCGCCAAAATTCCTACTACTAACAATCCTTTCATACAAACCTCCTTTTTAAATTTTCCCGATGGAAAATTTTTGTTTCAGGATGGAACTGCCATCCCTTACATATTTTGAATTCCATATTAACTATTTATGCTTTTATGTCAAATAAAAATTACTTTTTTGAAAAATATATATTCCGGAAGAAGACCTCAGTACCGGTTTTGGTGTGCTGGGAGTTGGTATAGAGGCGGAGCGCGCTGACATCGGACGGATCATCATCATCGAAAAGTCTCTCGTAATCTTTATAGACATTCCTCTTCTCCGCTATCCACTCTCCCAGCTTCTCTTCCCCGGTCTCGATAACAATCGCCCGGCTCTTGCTCCAGGTCGGGCATTCACCCTCGGTCCCGATGGGGAGAGTACTGGACCAGTAATAACCCACCGCTTTAACGAATGGTTTATTAAAGAACGAGAGCGACCCGAAGGAGACATAGACTTGAGCCGCCTGATCATCCTTATCTTCATCAAGGAAATTTCCTCCTTCAGGGAGTTTGGTCACCTTCCATTCCCAGTTTAGAATAGGATAGTCCTTAATATCAAAGTCCTGTTCATTGTAGATTCCGAAGGCACTGGCTTTACTCTTAAAACAAACCGCGAACTGCTCACCTTCCTTAACCAGCATAATATCTATCGGCTCTTCCTTGTCATCCAGATCCCAACCATCAGGAACATCATCATCATTCATTCCCCGGTAAAACTTGCTGACAAGAATAATATCCTTTCGCTCTGAGAGGGGGACATCGTTCTCTGAAGATTTTATCTCCGGTGTATACTCCGGCTGCGCCGGGACCGATTGAGGAGTAATCACCGTTTTGACCGGGTCAGGATGCACACTCTCTTCATCTCCGGCAATTCCCGGCGTTCCGAGTTGGAGAGCCATCACCCCGGTCAGGAGAATAAATATATATGTTTTAACCATCTTTTTTCCTTTTTTTGATGAACCATTTTGAAAGCAAGTAATCAGTAATCGGTGAACAGTAATCAGTTGGCCTGGTGGCCGGGACCAGATTTACTGATAACTGATCACCGATTACTGATTACTTTTTCTCCTCTCGCTTCAGGAGCTAACTCAATATGGAGATCCTTCAACTGCCGAGCCGAAACTTCCGACGGCGAAGCCGTAGTCAGGCATATCGCTTTCTGGGTCTTGGGGAAAGTAATCACGTCGCGGATTGAATCAAGTCCGCCCATCAGCATCAAAAGTCGATCAAGCCCAAGCGCGATTCCTCCATGCGGCGGAGCACCGTATTGCAGCGCCTCCAGCAGGAACCCGAAGCGGCTCCGGGCCTCTTCCCTGCTGATATTTAGCAGCTCAAACATCTTCTCCTGCACCAAATCCTGGTGGATCCTGATCGACCCGCCCCCTAACTCCGTCCCGTTCAGGACCAGATCATAGGCCCGGGAACGGACTCTCAAAGGATCAGTATCAAGCAGGGGGATATCTTCCGGATAAGGACTGGTGAAGGGGTGGTGAACCGCGTCAAAACGTTCTTCCTCTTCATTATATCCCAGCAGGGGGAAATCGACCACCCAGAGAAATTTATAGCTATCTTTCTGTATCAGATCGAACTCCCGGGCTAACTTCAGGCGAAGTCTTCCCAATGCCTCGGCTGCAACTGCCGGGCGGTCAGCTACCATCATCACGCAGTCACCCGTCCCGCAGGAGAGCTCTTCCCGGATACGATCCAGTGTCTCCTCGGGAAGAAACTTCTTCATCGGCGATTTCAAGCCGCCATCTTCCTTGAAGAGAATCCAGAGCAGTCCTCCGGCTCCGGCTTCCTGAGCGAATCCGGTCAGGTCATCCAGCTGCTTGAGAGAGAGCCGGGCTCCACCGGGGACCGCGAACCCCCGAATCACGCCACCGGATTCCAGCACCTGCTTGAAGACCCTAAATTCGCTCCCGGCAAAAATTTTATTCAACTCCCGTATCTCCAATCCAAACCGGAGATCTGGCTTATCACTACCATATCTCAGCATAGCTTCCGGATACGGCATCCGTAAAAGGGGCAGCTGAACATCAACCCCAACAAACTCACCGAAGATTCTCCGGATCATATCTTCCACTACCATAAATATATCCTCGGGAGAGACAAAAGACATCTCCATATCGATCTGGGTATGCTCCGGCTGCCGGTCGGCGCGGAGATCTTCATCCCGAAGGCACCGGGCAATCTGAAAATACTTATCCACGCCGGCAACCATCAGCATCTGTTTGAAGAGCTGGGGCGATTGCGGTAAAGCGTAAAACTTCCCGGGGTGAACCCGGCTCGGCACCAGGTAGTCCCGGGCGCCTTCCGGAGTACTCTTAGTAAGGATAGGAGTCTCAATCTCCCAGAACCCCTTCTCGGTAAGAATCTCCCGGACCCGCCCGGTCACCCGATGACGAAGCTGGAGATTCTTCAGCATCGCCGGACGGCGGAGATCAAGATACCGGTAACGAAGTCGGATCTCCTCCTGGAGATCTTCCTCATCTTCAATTGGAAATGGCGGGGTAAGACTCCGGTTAATGATCTGAAGCGAGCCGGCCGCGACCTCGATCTCTCCGGTCGGCAGTTTTTGATTGACCGTACCATCCGGGCGGGGGCGGACCAGACCTTTTACCGCGACCACGTATTCCGACCGGAGCCCTTCGGCAATCTTATGAGCTGCCTGATCTATCTCCAGGCTGAATACCACCTGGGTCACCCCTTCCCGATCACAGAGGTCGATAAATATTACTCCCCCATGATCCCGCCGCCGTCTAACCCAGCCGGATAATACCACCTGGCTCCCCTCGTCTGAGGATCGCAACTCCCCGCACATATGATCTCTTTTCCAGAATTCCATAGTAAAATTTTCCTTCGTAATAAAATTTTTACTTTGTAAAAATTTTAGTTATTATTTCGACAAGATCAATTCCTGATATTATAGTTTTTTTCTATTCCTGATGTTCGCGCCATAGCTAGACCTTGCTCGAAAAGCCTTTTTAACCACGAAGAACACGAAGTTCACGAAGGAATTGAGAAAACAGGAAAAATTACATAGTTTTCTTTGTTTTTCTTCGTGTTCTTCGTGCCCTTCGTGGTAAATATTTAGTTTTTTGAACACAAAAAGTTGACAAATACCTTTTCGAGTATGGTATAGCTAACCCCCGGTTCAATTCTCTTCCCCCATTTCAGGGAGCCCCGTTTATCGTCCACTCTTTCCTCTCAGCTATACATCGTTCGAAGTTCGAAGTTGAAAGTTCGATGCCGTGCCCGCCGTTTGATTAATCCGCCATAGCCCGTAGGGCGACAGAGGAAGCTTTAGCGAAGGTTGGTTCGACGTTGGATGTTTAGGCTTTACCTGTGTCACCCACCCTTCCTTGCCGGTTGCCCGAAGCCGAGTCGACAAGGCAACGTTCGATGTTCGAAGTTGAGCGCACTGCCCGCCGAAGCTTTAGCGAAGGCTGGTTCAACGCCGTGCCCGCCGTTTGATTAATCCGCCATAGCCCGTAGGGCGACGGAGGAAGCTTTAGCGAAGGTTGGTTCGATGTTCAGTTTTTAAATTCTTACACTTTCGCAAACCTCATCTTCCCCGACAAAACTCTCCTCCCCGGTCTTCATATCCTTCAATTTCACTCCGCCCTTCGCCATCTCTTCCTCGCCCCGTATCAGAACATAATCAACACCGCGTTTGTTGGCCTCCCGCATCTGAGCTTTGATACTTCGTTCCTGATAATCCATAATAGCGGAAAATCCTTTTTGGCGCAGGGTCGAGAGAAGAACAAAATTCGGCCGGAACGCTTCCGGGGATACCGTGACCAGGTAGAGTGAACCGCGCGGGGGTATAGGATCAGGAATCTCGCTCCCCTTCAGCCCTAACAGGAGACGCTCCAACCCGATTGAAAACCCGGAAGCGCCAAGGGAGGGACCACCTAACTCCTCAATTAAAGTATCGTAACGTCCACCGCCGGCAACCGTGTCCTGGGCGCCCAATGACGGCCCGGAGACCTCGAAGACAATGCTGGTATAATAATCAAGACCCCGGACTAGAAAAGGCCTGACCATAAACGGAATTTCCAGAGCTTCCAGCAACCCTTGGACTTCACGAAAATGAGCATCACATTCATCGCAAAGATACTCAGCCGGCTTCGGCGCTTCAACGAGTACTGCCCGGCATCCGGGATTCTTGCAGTCCAGAACTCGGAGGGGATTAGTATCTGTTCTTCTTACACAAAGATCACAGAGTTCCTCCTGATGCTCGATCAGATAATCAACCAACTTTTCCCGGTAATCAGGCCTACATTGGGAACATCCCACGCTGTTGATACCAAGCTCCCATCCTTCCAGACCGGCATCTTCAAGATAACGGATCAGGAGATCGATAATCTCCACATCAATAGCCGGATGACTAATCCCCAGCGCTTCTACTCCAAACTGATGGAACTGTCGGCGGCGGCCGGCCTGCGGCCTCTCTCGACGGAACATTGGTCCCATATAATAGTAACGGGAAATTCCCTGCTGGGCATAAACCGAATGTTGAAGATAGGCCCGGACAACTCCGGCAGTACCTTCCGGACGGAGGCTCAGACTTTTTTCTCCTGGTCCGGGAAATGAGAACATCTCTTTCTCCACAATATCGGTTGCCTCGCCGATACTCCGGACAAAAAGTTCGGTCGGCTCGACCAACGGGGTGCGGATCTCCTCGTAGCCGTAGCGAAACCCCACCACCCGGGCCAGGGCTTCCAGAGCGGAAAATCTCCGGGCCGATTCCCCGAAGATATCCGCCATCCCTTTAACTGCCTGATATTTCATTTCAATACTAACGCCTTATCTCTTTCCATTAAAATAGAGCTAATTAAAACCACGAAGGACACGACGATCACGAAGATTTATTAAATTTCTTCGTGTCCTTCGTGTCCTTCGTGGTAAAAAGACTTTTCGAGTACACTCTACCTGGATTAGACTCTCAACCAGACTAGCCGTTCGCTGATCTCCGGGTCATCTTTTCCTTCATCACTCGCCCCTCCTTAAAACGGACGACATACCGGGCCGGGATCTCTACCGTCTCCTGGGGCTTGCGGGGATTACGCCCGATCCGAGCCTTTCGGTACCTGCACTGAAAGACACCGAAATTGCGGAATTCAACGTTCTTTCCATTCGCCAGATCCTCAACTATACTATCTAAAAATTTCTGGATAACTTCCTTGACCGCCAACTGGGTCAGCCCGGTCTCATTGGCTATCCTTACTACCAGATCACGCTTCGTCATCTTTTTTCCCCCTGTTAATTTTACTCCGTAAAATTAAAATCTATTCGTATTTATTAATAATAAAACTTACTTTACCAAGTGCCAACGACTTACACAAGTACAATCTTGGTCATAGCTTCACAACTTTTTTGCCACTAAGACACTAAGGCACAAAAAGAAAACGTAAGCTTTCAGTGAACCCCGTCCTCTCGTAGCGGCTGCCTTTAGGCTGCCACACTATGGCGACCTGAAGGTCGCCTCTACGAGCACGGGGCAACGGGGTTCACTGAAACCTTACAAGAAAACTTTAAAGGCGCATGACATAATTGTTTGCTTTTCTTAGTGTCTTTGTGCCTCTGTGGCAAAATTATTGAAATTCCGAAGCAGGAAGTTAAGTCTTTATAAACGCTGTATTCTCACCCAGGATCGCCTCAATCTCATCAATCAGACCGGGTGTACACCTGACACTGAATTGATTGCCGGACTTCATCAGAACCTTCTCTCCGGTCGCGTAATCAAAATCCAGATAGACCGGACATCGACCGCGGGCGCTTTTGAGGATACCGGATAATTTCAGGAGATTCTCCCGGTCGACAGTCGCGAGATGAAGGTTGATATGCAGTGCCCGGGAGAAGAGTTCCTGCGCCCGGTTAAGTGGATAGACTTTCTGGATTTGAACATTACTCCCCCTATCCCGGGCAGTTACTCTCCCTTCTACGAATATGATCTGCCCCGGCTGAAGGAGGGGACCAAACTCCTGGAATTCCTTATTCCAGGCCGTAATCTCAACCACGCCGGTTAGATCCTCCAGTTGACAGAAGGCAAATTTCTTGCCATTCTTACGGGATGTCCTCTCATCGATCTGCTCGATAATCCCGCCAATCCTAACCTGGCTCTGATCCTTCAGACCACCCAACTGCGAAATTGAATGCGAAGAGAATGCCTTGATACTCTTTTCATAATCGGTCAAAGGATGGCCGGAGATATACATGCCCATCAGTTCTTTCTCCATGGCCAGACACTCATTCTGATGCCATTCTTCTATATCCGCGAAACCGGTTATGCCGTGTTTCTCATCTTCCTCTTCGAACTGATCGAAGAGTGTGGTCTGGCCCGCCATCCGGTCCTTCCGGGTCCGGTGAGACCGTTGAAGCGTATCGGCCAGACAGCCCATTTTCTGAGAACGATACCCGGGAAGACGGTCCACCGCTCCGCATTTAATCAAACTCTCCAGGACCCTCTTGTTAACCGCGGACGGATCGATCCGCTCCAGCAGGTTAAACCAGGTAGTAAATGGACCCCCCTCCCGGCGGGATTCCAGTATCGATTCCACCGCCCCTTTCCCCACGTTCTTAATCGCGTTCAATCCAAACCGGATATTATCCCCGACCACGGTAAACTCCGCGTAACTCTCATCAATATCGGGAGGCAGCACCTCAATCCCCATCTCCCGGCATTCGGCCACATAGATCATCATCTTATCCATATTATTGATCTCGCTAGTAAGCAACGAGGCCATAAACTCCCGTGGATAGTGGGTCTTTAAATACGCGGTCCGGTAAGCGATCATGGCGTAAGCGGCGCTGTGAGACTTATTGAAACCATACTCGGCAAATCGGGACATATCCTGAAAGATCTTCTCCGCTACCGCCTTCTTAACCCCCCTCTCCTGCGCCCCTTTGATAAAAGCTTCCCCCAGTTGAGCCATCTTATCGGCTTTCTTCTTCGCCATCGCCTGCCGGAGAGTATCGGCTTTAGCCATGGTAAATCCGGCCAGCTTGTTCGCGATCAGCATTACCTGTTCCTGATAGAGCATTATACCGTATGTATCTTTCAGGATCGGCTCCAATAAAGGATGGTCATACTTCAACTTGACCTTACCGTGTTTCCTGGAGATATAGTCCTCCAGCATGTGCATCGGACCGGGGCGGAAGAGAGCAACCAGGGCCAGAATATCATCAAATTGCTTCAAGCCGATCCGGGTAGATAGATCGCGCATCCCCGATCCCTCCAGCTGAAATACTCCCAGCGTATTGGCCTTGGAAAGGAGCTGGAAGGTATCAGGATCTTCAAGCGAGAGTTTCTCCAACTCGATTACCTTCCCCTGAGTCTTCTTTATCAGATCGATCGCATCCTGAATAACGGAGAGGGTACGCAGTCCCAGAAAATCCATCTTCAAGAGGCCCACTTCTTCCGAATCATACATATCAAACTGAGTGATAACTTCATCTTCCTTGCCCCGGCAGAGAGGTACATTCTCTATCAGGGGGTTGCGGGAGATCAGGACTCCGGCGGCATGGGTGCCGGCATGCCGCGAGATCCCTTCCAGCTTGAAACAGATATCGAATAAACTCTTGTGTTGGGCATCCTTTTCATAGAGTTCCTGGAGTTTCGGTTCTACGTGGAGAGCTTTTTTTAGGGTGACCTTCGGCCCTGGAGGAACCAGCTTGGCAATCTTATCCACATCACCGTAGGGGATCCCCATCACCCTCCCCACGTCACGGATTACCGCCCTCGCCTTCATAGATCCGAAGGTTATAATCTGAGCGACATGATCAGAACCGTATTTATCGGTAGTATAGTGAATCAGCTCGGCCCGGCCTTTATCGGAGATATCTATATCGATATCCGGCATGGTAGTCCGGTTGGGATTGAGAAACCTCTCAAAAAGCAGATCATGCCGAAACGGGTCGATATCCGTAATCCCCAGCAGATACGCGACTATACTCCCGGCCGCCGATCCGCGCCCGGGCCCAACCGGGATCTTTCTCTCCTTCGCGTAGCGGATAAGATCCCAGACAATCAGGAAATAACTGACGAATTTCTTTCCCTCAATTACTTTCAGTTCATGATCGAGGCGCCCCTGAACCTGGGCAGAATTCTTCCCATAGCGCTGTTCGATTGCCCCCTCACAGAGTTCCCGGAGGTATTGATCCGGCCGCTTTCCCGGAGGGGGCGGAAAATTAGGGAGGAGATCGATACCGAACTCCATCTCCAGATGACAGCGATCAGCAATCGCTCTGGTATTCATGATCGCCTCCGGAACCTCTCCAAAGAGAGCTTCCATCTCATCCACTGATTTAAGATAGAACTCTTCCGAGTATAGTTTCATCCTTTTCTCATCATCCAGCTTACGGGCGGTCTGAATACAGAGGAGAATCTCCTGAGAGAATGCGTCCTCCTTTAAGACATAATGGCAGTCATTGGAAGCCACCAGAGGAACTCCGGTTCGGCGAGATAGTTCGATCAGAAGTTTATTTACCTGCTTCTGTTCGGGGATGCCATGATCCATTATCTCCAGATAAAAATTATCTTTTCCCAGAAGATCGGAGTAGAAAGAGAGGCAGGCTTCGGCCTTTTCCCGGTTGCCGGCCAGCAAGGCCCGAGGGATTTCACCCTTCAAGCACCCGCTGAGAGCAATCAAACCCTGGTAATGCGAACTGAACAACTCATGATCGATTCGGGGTTTATAATAAAACCCTTCCTGATAAGCTTTCGAAGATAAGACCATAAGATTTTTATAGCCAACCTCGTCCCGGGCCAGAAGAGTGATATGAGAAGGAGTCGATTTCGTTCCGCCGGTCTTATCGAACCGGGACCCGGGAGCAACGTAGAGTTCCGCTCCAATTATCGGCCTGATCCCGACATCAAAGGCCGTCTTATAGAACTTTATCACTCCGGACATAGTTCCATGGTCGGTGATTGCCATAGCTGGCATCTTAAGCCGTGCCCCCCTCTCCAGCAACGCCGGAATCCGGGAAGCTCCATCAAGGAGACTATACTCGGTATGAACATGGAGATGAACAAAATCAGACGGTTTCATAATTATAATTGGCTCTATCCGGATTTCCCAAAAGAAATTCCGGTATTTCCCCTATAAAACTGGTTAATGAAGAGTTATACACAGATGCATCAGCCGCCCTTCAGTAAAGGGCGGGCGCATTTGTTGGTAACTCCAGTCTTCGACATTCAAGACCATCGATCTGATGTACATAATTCTGAATAAATTTGAACAAGCCTAAAATTGAGAACAAGCTCGAAATGAAGGAGAGTACAAAATAAGCTGCGTTTCGCCATAGGCGCTCAATATTCACAACTATCTGCGTATCAATAGATTATTACACCTTACCTATAATGATCTTATTGAAAATGTAGTCAATAAAGATTACTCGATAATAATTTTCGGTTTTTTCCGGTTTGAGGCGTTGGGAAATCCGGATATAGCCTTATAATTTTACTCCGTAAAAATTATACGGGTTTTAATCCAGACATACAGCTAACCAAACAGTTCTTTCTGGAATTATAATTACTATAATACGCCCTTTATTCTCGAGCAAGGAATTTCAATAAATTGGTCCGGAAAGAAACGGAGACAATGCTGGGAAAAGACAGTTGATGGTTAACGTGTGTCGGCAAAGAAAATCCGCTGAGTTAGATTTATTTTTTTTGCAGTTTTCAAAATTCGCGTAATTTGCGCAATTCGTAGTTTATTAAAAGGTCCGAGGCAGAGGGAAACAATTAGTGTCAATTAGTGAAATTAGTGGACTGACTCTCTGGCTGAGCCGCGATTGCCATCCGCTTCCAGCCGATTTCCCGGGCCAGGGACATCACCCGAACCACCATCCCATGGCGGGTTTCCTTATCTGCTTTCAAAATTAATACCCGATCCTGGCCGCCGGATAGATCGGCAGCCAGACGGTCTTGAAGAGTCTCCCAGGAGATCAATTCATCATCGAGATATAATTCTCCCTCTTCCGAGACTACCACAACCAGATTCTCCTTCTCCTGAGGTTCAGCAACCGATGATTCGGGTAGGTCCACCCGCAAGCCCGCCGGGGTGATAAAGCTCGAAGTGAGCATGAAGAAGATCAGCAGAAGAAGAACGACATCGATCAAAGGCGTGATATCGAGCCGTCCTTTCTCCAGGGATGTTTTTCGTTTAAACTTCATATAAACCTGTTTCTATCCAATTGAAGGCACAAAATCTCTAATAAACCACGAAGTACACGAAGGATAATTGAGAAAAATCACAATATAGCTCATCTCCCAATAAACCTTCGTGAGCTTTCTCCGCCCCGTAGGGCAACCGTACGGGGGTGTCCTTCGTGGTTGATCAATTATTCTGAAGAATCTTTCTCGGAGAGGATATTTACCACCTCGGTCGCGCTGATCTCCATATCCACCACCAGCTTGCCGACCCGGGCGACCAGATAGTTGTAAGCGACATAGGCCATAATCGCCACCAGCAGACCAAAGGCGGTGGTCAGGAGCGCCTCCCAGATTCCTCCGGCCAGGTTGGATGGGTCCACCAACCCCTTCATCTCCTCGATGGTCATAAAGGCCCGGATCATCCCCAGGACTGTCCCGAGGAGACCCAGGAGCGGTGAGATGTGGGCGACGGTAGCCAGTACTACCAGGTTCTTCTCCAGCCGCGGAACTTCATGTACACCCGCGTCTTCGATCGCCTCCCGGATCTCAACCCGATTCCGGGTATGTCTGGCCAAACCGGCACTCAGGATGTGAGCAACCGGACCGGGTGTCCGGCGGCAGAGTTCCATCGCTTCGGGAAGATTCCCGCGCCGTATTAACGAGCGGAGTTCCTCCATCAGTTTGTCGGTATCGATCCGGGCCCGATGAAGATGAAAGAGCCGTTCCAGAAAGACCGCCAGACCAATGATCGAACCCAGCAGGATCAGATACATCAGGGGACCACCCTGGTTAAAAACAAAAAGTGACATAGAAAACCTCCGGATAAATAATTAGTTTAGTTAAGGATAATAGTAGCATAACGGGCCAAATAACAGGGGGAATAAATAAATGACGAAACTCGAATGAGGAATGACGAATGAATGACTAAATCTGAATAACGAAGGACCGTCAGCGAGATCCTTCCGTCTTGTTGAAACTTTAAAGAGGCCGAGGCTGAGTTATTAGT
>Ga0222666_1000112_pt1 | contig 63384 bp, 57 predicted proteins | sample AntAcemetagen655_FD_181710 | JGI IMG/M metagenome (GOLD analysis project Ga0222666, IMG submission 181710) | Saline water microbial communities from Ace Lake, Antarctica - #655 | ecosystem: Environmental > Aquatic > Non-marine Saline and Alkaline > Saline | place: Antarctica: Ace Lake...
TTCTACTCGTTAGCACTTTTTTTAGCACAGCCTCTTTCATTTCGATAGGGTATCCCATATAAAATCACCTCAATGCCCCCGGTTTTTAAATTTTCAATTGAGGCGACATCTATCCTGACACAGGGGGGTGCAGTCCACTAGCCCAAAATACAAAATATCTCATCGGGATTTTTTCAATCACTCAAAGTACGAAACGAAAAATCCGGATGAACCAGATTTTGTTTCAGAAATGCTAATTGTATGGAAGCAAGTTCCCACATGCTGTGTGATAGGCATCTTGTTCCGAAGGTTAGCTTCTGGAAAGCTGCTCCCACAGATATTTTTTTCAAAATAAGAAATGCTACGAATCTTGTTTTGCAAGTTGACAAATACTAAGTGAGGATTGTACGTTATCAATCTACAAAATTCAATGCAGACTTGCAATTTGAGTAAAAAATTGTAAAGAAAAAAATTTGTAGCCGAAAAGGCTAAAAAATCATAATGAAACAACATGATTCTTGCCAATACCTTAGTGGTATTGCTATATTGATTGCAACTCTCAGATTTTCATCTTTGCAGAGCTTGCCAAGTGGAAAAATTGTTTACGACTAAAGGGCCGCTAGATCTGTGGTGAATAGCAAAGATTGTAGTCTATTGAGGACGAATGCTTTACCCAACAAGGAATTGTCAACTACTTGCGTAGGAATATCAAACAAACAATGAGTCTTTATCCGTCTTGTTAGATCTAATATAATTTCAAATTATGCTGTTTGAAGCGGGGAGTTTGGAGTGATCCCATCTGAACAAAAGAGGTGAGTGAGCGATGAAGAGAGGCGTTATTCTGGGTATATGGCAGGTGCTGTTTCTTGTGGCTTTCTTGATTCCGACGGCGTATGCGGATTTTGGGCTGATGCTTGGTTCTTTTAAGAGTCAAAGCAACGCTCAGAAATATTTAGAGACTTTTCTAAAGGAACAGGGGGGTGCAAAAGAGGATGCATTCCTGGAAGATGTAAAGATGCTCGGAAAGGGTGTTTGGTACAGGGTATGTCTGGGGCCTTTCGTCAGTCGAGAGGACGCGGTGAGAAAACAGAAATTCTTTCAATCCAGAGGGCATGACAGCGTTGTTGTTTCAGTAAAAACTTCAGAAATTGCTCGTCCATCACGAAATACGCAGGGATCGAATTCGGGTACACCGTTGCGGTCGTTTGCTACTGACGCAGTCCGCCCTGTAAACCCGCCATTGGTCCCGGCCAATGCTTCCATCCCGAAAGACCTTGATGGCAAATCTAAAGGCCGGCATAAGGTCGCTACACCTCCATCTACACCCGCAAGAGAAGTGAAATCTTCCGTCAGTTCGCCTAGAACTGGGGCGAGTGTTCAAGGGGGAGATCGTTTTTTATCCGAATCGCAGGAAGAGACAGTCGTTGTATCCGCCGGGGATATTGTGAATATCGAAATTCCCGATCAAAAACAGATGAGTCATAATTACGATGTTGATCCTGATGGCAGGATTTTTGTGATGTCGGCGGGGGAGGTCAATATTGGCGGGCTCGATCTTTCTCTGGTTGAAAAGAAAATCACCATGGTTCTCAGGCAACTTATTCCCAAGGGAGCAAAACCAGATGTAAAGCTTGTTGATAGCATGCGCTATGTCAACATCAGCGGCGGGGTCAATTACCCGGGTTGGTATCGCGTTCCCCAGGTGTCCAACCTTGATGATCTGGTGGAAATGGCGGGCGGACTTGTTGCGGGAGCGGATTTTTCGGAAATTAAAATCAGGCGTAGCACCAAGACCGGATTTCGGGAGATAAAAGCCAGGGGCCGGATTTCCCTGGAGCCAAATGATGTGCTGATGGCGCCTACCCCAAAAAAATACGAAAGAAAAATTGACAGCGGGGATCTTCTTTTCATTAACATCCCTGAAAAGCCGGGCGGAACGGATTTGTCCGAGATAGAAAGAAAAGTAACCCAAAACCAGATTGAGGTCGATAAGTCCGGTTACATATACATCCCGGACTATGGTCATATTTATGTCAAAAACTTGCTGACAACAGAAGTAAGCAAGCTTATTACAAACCGGCTTCCTAAATACCTCGCTCGTTCCGCGAAAGTCCATGTGAACATCATCGAGAAAAGGCACTATGCGCAGATTGGGGGGCATGTGGCAAGGCCGGGATGGTACAACATTCCGGAATCCGGTAATATTCAAGGGGCGCTGAGTGTGGCGGGCGGTGCGGTGGATGGGGCCATTATGAGCAATGTTACAGTTACCCGCAGGTGGGGAGGGCAAATTCGAAAGGTACGTGTAAATCTTTATCAGTACACCGTTACTGGTGATGTTAGGTTGCTCACGCCTGTTCATGAAAATGATTCTATTTTTGTGCCCATTTCCCCTGCCTTTGGAGACGTAAAGCGTACCCTCGGCCCATGGGAACCGCCTCCCTCAAAGTTGGAAGAGGATACGGGCAGCAAGGTTCGTATCTTTGGTGCGGTTGCTAGGCCGGGAGTGTATGAGCCGAAAGAAGACATGACTATTCTTGATTTAGTTATTATGGCTGGTGGAAACAGGGTGAGTGCAGATTTGGCCAAAACGTTATTGATAAGAGAGAATAAAACTGAAACATACGATCTGAATGCCTTAATTCTCCAAAGTACCCAAGGGTCGGTCGAACTTCCAAAAGTCCAAAATGGTGATTCCGTGTACATTGGTTTCATGAAACAGGCAGGGCAGGAAATAACTGAACCCAAGAAAATGGTTAGAATTTTTGGGGGCGTCAAAAAACCAGGGGTTTTTGAGCCTGTTCCCGATATGACTCTGATGGATATATTCTCCTTAGCAAAGGGTGGGACGTATGATGCTGATTTGACCAAGGTAATGGTTATGCGTACGAATGGTAATATGGAACGATTTGATTTACAGGAATATCTCGACGCCAAGGACTCTGATCCATCAAACCTGCCGAAAATCAATGCAAGCGATACGATTTACGTGGCCTATTTACAGCATTTGAATTTGGAAAAGAAAGAACCGATCTACCTTTTAGGAAAGGTTGAAAGTCCTGGGCAATATGATTTGGCCGAGGGGAATATGACTGTTTATCAGATGGTTGCCTATGCAGGTGGTTTTGAAGAGTGGGCTGATACTGAAAACATCATGATTATTCGAATGGTTAACGGAAGACAGCGCAATATTCCTTACAACCTCAGAAAAGCGCTTTCGGGAAAATATCCTGAGCTGAATATCAGGTTGAGATCTTTTGATACTATTTATGTACCATAAGAGCGGCGAGGGCGAAGCTGAAAGCTTGAAGGACAATTCGAAGATCAATTACAATGGTTTTGTGGTCGATTTGAAAACAATTCCAAGAAAAAAATCAACCACCATATCAGACGTTGTGGCTTTCCTTTTACTGCCCATCGCGTTTTCTTTGTTCTTTTTTATTACCAACAGTGAGCCTACGCCGGCATTCGGAGAACAGAAGCCATCTAATGTGGGTTGGGTACGTCTTTATTCACTGATAAAGAGGCATTCCATTGCTTCAAGTCAAAGGCAATCACGTTCAATCAGCGTACAGAGAAAAAACTCTTCAACCAGGGTGATCAAATTGTCTGAGCATATGCCCGCTCAGAAATCCACGATAAAGATCAATGAGCTCATCGTTTCCCCTGCTTGCATCGTTAAGACGCAAGGTCGACCCGCCAGCCCCATATCCATCCCCATCCAGGCGCATGAAAACGTGAAAGATGTCGAAGTCAAGACCGGTCGCGATAATGTGGAAGAGAACTTTCACAATGCTTTTAACCTGGCCCAAACCCGAGAACGTTCTATGAAATCTCTACCTTCTAAAGAACCACCACGCGAAAATCCGTTTGGCGGTGAGGATATAGCGGAGGGCGCCGGGGGCACTCTTGGCGATTTTTTTGAGGGTGGAACTGTTTCTACGCCGACAAAAGGCGCGTATAAGATTGAAGTAACGCCAAGGATAAGTGTAAAAGGAGAATACGATGACAATGTTACATTGGTCAATAAAGACCCAATCGCAGATTATACAACAACGATTTCTCCCGGCTTAAAGATAAGTGCTGATTCGGGCAGCAATGGGTTAGAGCTGGATTACGAATTTGGTTGGGTCAAGTACCACAAAAACACAAGAAACGATTATATCAAGCATAGAGGCAATTTGGAGTTTTGGCAGAAAATCGGCAGGCATTTAACATTCGAGCTGACAGACACCTATATTAAGTCAAATGATTTTCTTGCAGATATCGATCAATTCCCAGTAACGCAAAGAGTTGCCAATACGCTAAGTGCTTATCAGAGAAATAATGCCAGGGCGGCATTGGATTTCCAATTTGGCCCTAAAAACCATTTTGTGGTCGGATATATCTACAATATTTTGGATAATGACGATCCGTCCTTAGAAGATGCAAGGGAGCAGGGACCTTTTGCAGCGCTGTCATACTGGTTTACCCAGAAAGATGGACTGGATTTGAGCTATGAGAATGTTCGGTATGTTTATGACCAGCCTGATTATTATACCAATTGGCGAGACCTAGACGCACATAATATGCGGGGCGCCTATGTTCACCAATTTGGAGTTCGGACAGGCGGTAGCCTTTATTATGGTCTTTCTATCCGGAAATCTATCGATTTCCCCATACAATATGAGATCCATGATGTGGGCGCCGGCTTTGACCATAGCTTTTCGCCTTCTACATCTTTAGCATTGGTTTTGGGATATTACAAGCCAACCGGCGATACATCATTGCCCGGAACGCCCGCTTTGGAGCCTGGCGTAACTTCTTTAATTCAGTTCACAAAAGGTTTTCGGCGTGGGAGCGTTTCTTTAGGTGCCAGGTCTGGATGGGATGATGGTTTATTGGAGGTCATACCGAGGGGGTTTACCAAATTTGGCGGCGCTTTTGCTCGCGTTGAATACACACCGGTTGAAAATGTCAATGTTTTTGCCAATGGAACATATCGGCAAAATAGATACGCGAATGAAGAAATTGACATTCTTCTGAATCAGGCAACGAAAGATGAAACATATCGGGGTCGGTGTGGCGTAAATTGGAGGTTTTACCGTTGGTTTAGCCTGGGATTGTTTTATGATTATACAAACCGGATAAGTCCTGATCCAAATGATGAATTTGTGGACAATAGAATTGGATTGACTTTGACGGCGGGGAAACCTTTTAAGTGGTAAAGTTTCTGGAAACCTTACTGTTGCAAAGGTAGCAATTCAACCCTTCGATTCAAAGCTCTGCCTTCTTCCGATCGGTTGGTGGTTTTGGGTCTTGAAAAACCAAATCCCACTGCAATCAGACGTTGTTCGTTAACCCCTTTCTTAATCAGATAATTTTTTACTGCTTTTGCGCGATTTTCCGACAGTTTTCGGTTGTACTGACTGGACCCCACATTGTCCGTGTGCCCCTGTATTTCGACGGCCATCGTGGGATTTTCCTGTAAAACGGTTACGATTTCGTCAAGATGAGGGTAAAACGCCGTTTTAATTTGGTATTTGTTGAAATCGAATAGAGCCTCACTGATGATCCAGCAACCGCGTTCATCCACTTTGGCGCCTTTGGGGGTTCCGGGACATTCATCCAGGTAATCGGGTACCCCGTCGCCGTCCGTGTCAAAGGGGCAACCCTTATCATCCACCTCAACGCCTTTTGGTGTGTCAGGGCATTCATCCAGGTAGTCTGGTACCCCGTCGCCATCGCTATCCAAGGGACAGCCCCGTTCGTCTACCTTCACGCCTTTGGGTGTGTTCGGACATTCATCTTTGTGATCCGGTACGCCATCGCCGTCCGTATCTCTCAGCGTTGCAGTATCCACAAACATTTGGGCGACCGCCTTGGAAAGTGCCCAATTACAGCTTACATATAGTTCAGGAGAAATATTGGTGGATTCGAAATTTCGGATTTTCTCCTGCAAAGTTTGAACCTGAAGGTTTAGTAAGCAGCCTACGTCATGGAAATTCCAGAAAAGATGAACGTGATTGATGGCAAGTCGAAGGATTTGAGGAGGACCTTCGATCATAAGCAGATCCCTGTTTTCGAGGGCTTCTTCGAGTTTCCAATGCGCTTCTTTCCATCTTTCAGCGGTTGCAGAAAAAGTGAACACATTGGGTCCGGTTTGGTCGAGGATCATATCTTCTTTGTGGAGTTCTGACTTTATAAGTTGTATTACCGCGTCCGGGGGATCCTGGCCGGCGATTGAAAAATAGATCGTCTTGCATTGGGGGTCATTGTTGGAAAAATTAAATGATACAGAGTTGGTTTTTGGTCCGCCTGGGGTTTGCTCTTTTTTCTTTTTATTTGGGGTTGTATCCTTACCTTTCTTGGGTTCTCCTGCACATTGATCTTTGTAGTCCGGGACCCCGTCACCATCGGTGTCGAGAGGACATCCTTTGTAATCCACAGAAATTCCCTCAGGGGTCTCGGGACACTGGTCATTAGCGTCAAATATCCCGTCCTGATCGGTGTCCAATAGACAACCGGTCTTTTTAAGGTCAGTATAAAGGGTTCCGGTGATATCACCGGCGCTATGGGTGCAAATGCCAAGTGCGAAAACCGTGGCCGCATTAACGTTTACTATTTTGCCGCGATTCTTGAGCTCAGTTTGAAGCATCTCTATGGCAGCATCTGTCCAGCGATGGTAATTGGCCCACCAATCGTGGGTGTAGGCGCCAATGAAAATGTCTTTATCGTCGGCTTGGTTGACCAGGTTCATATACTTGTGGGTATTGAATTCCGGATTTAAGACTTTTTTAACTGAAACAGGTTGTGCTTTCGGAATGTAGAAGCGATCAGGGGTTGCTGCACAGCCCGTAACAGCAATAAGTATGAAGAGGAAAAAAAAATTGAACAGTGTCTGCAATTTGTATTTGGGCATGATCAAAAACCTTATAAGAGCTTTATGGGTAACTCTTTCTTTATGTTTGAGTCGCGGTGTCAGAATATTCTCTCCTAAAACCTGCATTCAACTTTTTTAAAGATACAGAGAAATTACGGTATTTCAACATGTTGGTGAAAGAATAAAACGGATGAAGCAACACCGAAATGCTGTCAAAAATCCGAGGTTTTCTTTCCAAAAAGTTGAACCCTTCGGGAGCGCCTCTTTTATCGAATCTACCGCGTTATCAAGCGCTTGCAGTATTACAATACGGCTGCGCGCTTGCTGCCTTGTAGCTTCGGCAAAAGAGACGCTTCCAGGATTTAGGTCTCTTATTTTTTGTCTTCTAAAGTTCGGATAACATCCTCGTTGGGAACCCAGCGGTTTCCCTTTTCTTCGCATTCTTTCTTGTCTATGGCCTTTGGCAGCCAGGTGCCGCCCCTTTCTTCACAGGCCTTTTTGTCTGCTGCCCCAGTCATCCAGGTATTTCCCTGCTTTTCGCAGGTAGGCTGGTCAACGGCAGGGATCCATTTACCGCCATTTGCTTTGCATTCGGATCGATCGTTCCCCGTGGCGCCTTTACATGAAGCGGTTCCAACGGGATTGCCAAACTGGTCTTCACAAAAACCGACGTCCCGCCTACCGTCTTCACCCATGCAGAAAGCTTCGTCGGGCTTTCCTTCGGGCCCGACACAGTAAGCACAGAAATAGGCCTCTCCAATCAGGAAGGGCCCATCGCCCATATTGACAAACACATGACTTGCGCCCAATTCGGCGGCATTGTCCATGAGTTCATTGAGCGCTCCGGCATAGAAGGTATCACCGAGAAATCCCCAGGAAAAGACGCAGCAATAAGGAAAAAGCGCGGAGCCTCTGACATTCCCCAGAAAATCGCATTGATTGACAACTTTGCGAATCTGTTCGACATTGACCAAATGAACTTGTGAAGCCCTTGTGGAGAGGGGGGGGCCGCAGGAGGTGAGAACCATTGAGAGGAGTATCAGGAGGAGAACCATCAGTGCTGCTTTGGTTTTAAACGGCAAGTTTTTATTATTCAGCATAGAGCCCTCTTAGATTCTTACAGTTTCACTCTGAGAGTTTATTTTTCGCATTTGTAAGGCGTTGCATTTGGCGGCTTTTCTTGAACCGCGGAATATCGAACAAGGAATGTCGAATCACGAAGTTTTTTCCCAACGGCGTATAAATTACACCTGGTTCCCTTGCTCCAGCGTGAACGAGAAATAAATCCACTTTCTCAGTTCCGCAACCGGTCTGTGTGCAATATTTAGTGAGTGACGCAAATTTAACAAAAAAATTCAGACTGATCCATCTTTTTTAATTGTATTGCTTTTTTTAGAAGATTTTTCAATTTGTCCGGGTCATTGATTTGCTGAATCTGATGAATAATATCCTCAGAAATTTTGCCAAAACGTAACTCAAGAACCTCTATGATGTTGGCTTTACCTGTTTGCAGCATGCCCTGCAACAGTCCTTCCTGCTTACCCTGCTGCAACCCTTCCTGTTTGCCTTTTTCCCTTATATCCTGCGCTAGCATGGCCGTCTCCTGATGTTCGATGATTTCCTGGTATAAAGTATCTTGTTCTTCCGGGCTGATTTTGGCATAGACGTCAATAAAATCGACATATTTGTCAAAAAGGACATTGGATGCGAGTTGGTATAAACCCACATAAGCTTGCCGAATAACTTCTATTCGCTCACTTCTTTCATAGCTCATTTTGGGCAGCAGGATTTTAACAACCGAATTGTTGACATTGTAATATTCACGCGCCTTGAAGTCAAATAGTTTGAAAAACAGATATTCAAAATGAAGAAACAGCCGGTCATTAATTTTGGTCTCAAGGCTCTGCAAAACCGGTTTGCGCCATTTTTTCCGATCCGTAAACAGAACAGTTGGAATGACCATCGCCTTTGGGTAGGCTTCCATCAGATCCGTTGTATAGCGCAATAGTTTGTGAATTGAAAACCGGACCTTATCTTCTTGGAATTCCACCAGCCATAACAGCAGTTGATGGTTATCAAAGCTGAATAATATGGGAAGATCCAATGCAAGACCGGGGTCGGATAGTTTTCGCTTTTTGGGCTCTTGTCGTACAAATTCGATATGTCGCACCGGACCCCAATTTTCCTGGGCCTGGGGGAAAAGCCACGCCAGGGATTCTTTTGGGAAGTCCAGAAAGAGATTTTTGAAATTATGATCGTGTGATTGCTGGGGCATATTCAGGTCTCAGGTTCTTGGTTGGAGCAGGTGTGTGGCTCGGCAACCAGCTGAAGTAACGCAACTTGATGCAGAGTGTCCAAAGCGCATTCCCACGCCGGAGCGTGGGAACGAGAGGGAGTCTTTCTTTTCCTTCGGCATTCCTTGTTCGATATTCGATATTCGTTTCTAGAGACTCGGAATACTGCCGTATATGGGAAGATGAACCGCGTCGTTGATGTCTTTTTCGTGTCGAATCGGCCCTTTTAAAAAATCAAACATCAGTACGATGGCCACTCCAACTGCAAGTGACATCATGATACCCATCAGCGCAACCTTTTGTTTGGCGCTTTTTGAGGGGCGAAGCGGGATCATGGGGGCGCTCAGTACGCGAATGTTTACCAGAACGCCGGCTTCCCTCACCTTTGCCTCGAGAAAAATGCGATCCAGACGGTCATAATGTTCCTTGGCCATTTCGTAATTGGACAAAAGCATGTTCAGTTTGGCTTGAATTTCCGTATCCGGCGTCATTCTTAAATCCGCCGGGATCTGATAGTGATTTCGAAATTTGACCAATTCCTGTTCAGCTTTATTATAGGCTTGTCGAGCAGCGTTTTTTTGCTCCGTCGAGAATTTAATTTTTCCTTGAACGCCTGCCTTGTTTTGCTCCAGGTTCATGGCCAATAAAACATCCAGGTAGCTTTTCACCAGGATGGGCGCCAGGTTTTTTTCAAGGGTTGCGGCGGTAATCCAGATCATGGCAATACCGGAAGTAACCCGTATACCGACCCGTTTCTCCAACTCCTGCAGGTATCGGTTGTCTCCATCCGTTGTAGAACCGGGGCTCTCTTTTTTGTCGTCGGATTTCTTGTTTCTGCCAAGGATTGTTCTGGCCAGGTTTTGAAGCCCGGCCAGAATCTGGGATCGCAAATCCAGTGGGAGTTCCAGATCCTGTTTGACGTCGTCGGGCAGTATTTTCAAAACCTCTTTTGCAAAGGACTTGCTCTTGAGTTTTTCTTCAACGGCGAGAACGTAAGACCCCGAAGCTTTCCGGGGCGACATGGTCCCCTGGCGTATGGATGCCGCTTCGTTAAAGGGTTCCTCAATTTGAAGCGCTGTCTCACTGATAAACTGGGGCTTGATAAAAGAAGTGAGCAGCAGCGTAACCAAGAGGCCCGCCGCAAAAAAAACAATAACAATCCATTTGTTCTCCAGAAGCGGTATGCCGAATTTGGCGACATAAAAGGAAACGTCAAGTTTTTGAGTGGTTTCTTTTTTTTCTTCCATGTTTTCGTCCGCCTAAAATTGGCGATTGTAGACGATGCCGTCTATTTTTCCGCCATCACGGGTGATGGTTTCAACACTTTCCGTTATCTGTTCAGATGTGGTCCGTTTGTCCTGAACCACCATAACCACCATGTCGCTGGTGAAGGATAAAAAAACCGGGTCCACATTGTTTCTGTTTTTGTTGAGTACCGGTGATGAATCCATCAGAATCAGATCGTATGCCGCTTTCATTTCCTGAAACATGTTTTCCATGAAATCCGGCGTCATTTTAAGGTATAGTTCATTGTCCCAGCTACCGGCTGTGATCACCTTTAATTCAGAAAAACCCGTATCCTTGACGGCTTCCTGCCAGCTTAAAGAACCGGAAACAACTTCTGTAAAGCCCTGCTCCCGCTCCAGACCGAAAGGGATGTGGAGCTGCGGCCTGCGCATATTTAAATCCACCAGGAGAGTTTTCATCTTTGTGAAATAGGCGATATTGAAACCGAGCAGACTGATCAAGAAAGTATTTCCAGCGTCGTCATGGGGGGTAACAAACACAACAGTTTTTTCATTCGTTTTTTCAAGCTCATTAACAATATTTTCCCTGATGCGGTTGACTTCCGAATATACGCATCCGGCTTTCAGCCGGCCGGCGGAAAGGGCTTTGACGGCGGCTTGAGGATCTGTGGATGGCGGCGCTCCGGTCTTTTTCCCCAGTGTTTTGATTTTACCGAAGAGTCCCTTCGTGAAAGTGTTCGCCTTGCCGGAGAGGGTTGAAACCTTTTTCAAATCCTTATAGCCGGACGGTCTTGCAGGAGGCTTCTTTGGAGATTTACCGGGTGGTATTTTGGTTGCTTGTGCCTGCTCTATTTTGCCCGGGTGATCATTGGAAGACGCTGTTTCAGTGGGTTTAGTAGGCGCTGGTGTTTTTCCCTCAGCAGATGTTGCATCTTTGGATGAAGGATAGGTCCTCTTTACGCTGATAAAGTTTGTATCAATGCCGTTTAATGAAACGAGATCATCTGAATTAGGTGGTTCTACAGGTCCAACCGTGCCCCCGGAGATGTCGGCAATGTCGAATCCTCCCATGCGGTTGAATTCGTCAAAAACCACCCCCTCTTCATCCTTTTCTACAGGCCTTCGAAGGATATTGATGGCTTCCATGTCGATCCCTTCAAAGGGATCTACATCAATGGGCTTTGGAATAGATCCAAACAGATCTTTAGTGGTGACGCTGGCGTCGCTACTGCTCTCTGTCGGTTTCTCTCCGGACAATTTCGATGACCTCCTCTGCCAGCGAAGCGTGATCTTTTGCCCCATATTTGCTTGGATCAAATTCGAATATGGTTTTTCGTTTCATATGGGCTCTATCGATATCAATGTTGATCCGTATGGTTGTTTTGAAAACATTAATGCCTTTGGCATCAAAAAAATGGATGATTCTGTCCCGGTTTTTGACATAGATGTTGGCCCGCGAGTCATATTTGGTCAACAGTACGCCCATCAATTTCAATCTGCCGTTCTGGCTGCGCATGTTCTGCAAAATTCGAAGGAAGGTGGCTAGTCCATCCAGGGCGAATTGATCGGAGGTGGGGATGGGAATAATCGCGTAATTGGAAATCATGAGCGCGTTGTTTACCATGCAACCGATATTGGGCGGTGTGTCAATCAGAACAAAATCATATTTTTGAATCCCTTTATCGTTTCGGGTAAGCCTCAGAAAACCCAGGATTGAATCCGGTGTATTGGAAGCCGTCCTCTCCCAGAGCATGCAACGAATGGTGTTGGGGACAATGTCCACATTATCATTGGAGGTGCCGCATGCCATTGAGGACATGTCCGTTTCTCCGACGGGAGCTTCCAACGCCTTCACCAGCGAAAATTGCTCTCTCAGAGCAATTTCTTTTAAAAGAATGGAAGTGCAATTGCCCTGGGGATCTGCATCTATGACCAGGACTTTAAGCCCTTTTCTGCCCAGCGCATCCGCTAGATTGAGGGTGGTGGTGGTTTTACCGACGCCGCCTTTCTGGTTTCCGATGGTAATGATATCAGGCACCTGTAACCTCCATTGGAGATGAATCGTTTTTGACTATGGTCCATTACGAAAGGATGTCTGAACAGCATTTAAGAATAAACCGAAAATACACCCTTCCACACACCGTTAGCACAAAATACAATATGGGTCAAGCCAAATTTGCCTGATCTGGGTAAAAAAATGATCATAATTTGTAAGAGGAAATTTGACACCGTATTAAATTAAATATAGAATCAGTATCATGTGAACGAGTTACGAGATCTTATTGAAGAGTGAATTCTATTTTGAACGCCGCAATTTCGAAAAATAAGCCCTAAGGCATATTCTGGAGACAAGCAATTGAATATCACCCCGTGAGAAAAGCCATGATCGTTTGAATTGGCACCAGATCTTGCGTTTTCTTTTAAAACCGTGTTATTTCCAAACCCAGAGCTTTTGCAGTTTGAAAGGCCTATAGGCTGAGCAAGAAACAATAACGGATATCGAACAAGGAATGTCGAATGTCGAAGGGAAGTTCAGAACAGCAGGGAGCGACGGGAGTATTTTCAGCATATTTTGTGCTCATGTTTACACCCATCATCATCCTGATCGGATTTCTTTACCACGATGTGATCGGACGTATGGCCCATATCTGGATTACGGACAGTGATCAGGCTCATGGGCTGCTTTTGGTCGCTGTGGCGGGTTATCTGGTGTTTCATCGCAGAAACGGAATCAGCCAAATCAGACCCGATACATGGATGCCCGGGTTGTTTATCATGGTGGGGGCGATGGTGCTCCTGCTGGTGGGTCAGGTGGTGGTTGAATATTTTGTGATGCGGGCTTCTTTGATCATTCTGCTGGCCGGCGTCATCGGTTTTTTGCTCGGTAAAAATGAATTAAAAATATTCTTTTTCCCTCTTTTCCTGCTTCTGCTGGCCATACCCTTACCGGCTATCGTGGTAAACGCCCTGACATTACCGCTGAAGGCCCTGGTCAGTTCATTGGCCACCGAAATGCTGCGCGCGCTGGGGGTCTCCATCCTTCAGGAAGGAAACATTCTTAAGACGCCCCAGATTACGCTTGAAGTGGTGAACGCCTGCAGTGGCATCCGTTCGGTTTTTTCTTTGTTTGTTCTGGCGCTGCTTTTTTGCTCTGATATGAAAGGCTATCTTCAAAAGGCACTTTTGCTGATTTTAACCATCCCTCTGGCCATTTTTACCAATGCGCTGAGGATTACGGCAACGGGCATGCTGGCGACTCATTGGGATCCGAAAACGGCACTTGGGTTTTATCACGGCTTCAGTGGCTGGGTAATTTTTGTTTTATCCCTGGTATTGCTGTTGCTTTTGAAACGGGTGATTGCATCCGTGGCTTCCGATAGAAAACGTAGGAATGCTTAGATCCCGCTTGAATGTCGAAATCTGAACATCACTTCAACATTCGACATTCCTTGTTCGATATTCGATATTCGCTTTTAAAACTTAAAATATTTTTGACCGGCCACGTATACGTATGAAAAATAGAATACCTTTCATTATCACCATAATCCTTCTGGGCCTGGCGCTGTTTGCGAGGAATTGGATAGAAAGCCGGCAAAAATCAGCGCCCAAAATGAAATTGATTCCTTTTGAGCAAAATCTGGGCCAGTGGAAAGGGACTGACCTGAAACTGGATGCCGACGTGGTGGAGATGCTCAACCCGGACCAGATATTGTTCAGGCGCTATCAAAATCCTTCCGGGAGTTCAGTTGATTTGTACGGCGTTTTTTATGGATCGCAGGGGGCCGGCCGAACCATGCACTCGCCTCTCAACTGTTATTCGGGAAGCGGTTGGGAGATTATAGGGAAAAGTAAAGTGCGTCTTCATGGGCCGGGTTATGATAAAAAGGGTTTTGAAGTTCGGAAATTAATCCTTAGAAAAGGCCTTGCCCGGCGTCTTCTTTATTATTGGTATTATGCCAGCGGAAAGACAGCGTCCAATCAATATATGAATAAAGCACTGACCCTTTATGGCGCCCTGATGCGCGGTAGAACGGATGGCGGTTTGGTCACCGTGTCCACGATTCAGGACGATTCAGGAATGAACCAGAAATATCTTGAAACGGATTTCATCCCCGCTTTACTTGAATATTTGTCAAAACAACCCATTAGCCGTTAGAAAGTGATGTATCAAAAGTTGAAAAAGCATTATGACTTTATGCAAACTATGGATATAATATTTCATATTTGGTAAAAGAAACTGTGAACAGTGAACCGGCAACGTAAACTGTTTTTGTCGTTTTCAAGGAGAAAAATATGAGAGCAAAGAAAGCCTTTCGAACAATCATCATAATGTTGTCTTTGCTATTTTCTCTTTCAGCTTGTTCTTTGTTTGAAAGCAATAAGGAAAAGGCGGATCGGTTTGTTCAGCTGGGTATGGAGGCGCAAAAAGAGAATAAAACCGATGAAGCGATTATCCAATTCAAGAACGCCCTTCAAAAAAACCCCCTTCATGCGGTTGCCCATTATAGATTGGGGAAAATTTATTTTAATGCCGACAAGCCGCAACTGGCGGCTATGGAGCTGAATCTCGCCATAAGTCAGGACTCCGGAATGACAAAAGCGAGGCAATTGCTTTCTAAACTCTATTTCCGGTACGGGGCCTATGAAAGGGCGATTCCGCTACTTAAAGAACTGGTGGAAGGCGAGAAACCGGATCTTGAAACGGTTCTCATGCTGGGAAACGCGCTGGTGAACACGGGCAAAGGCGCCGAAGCCAAAGCGGTTCTGGAGAAGGCGGAAAAAGCACATCCCGACAATGTGGAGGTGAAAATAAGCCTTGCACGGGCGCTTCTTTTAATGGACCAAAAGGAACAGGCCCGAAAAATGATGGAAAATGCTGCCTCTTTGAAACCCAAAGATATTTCCATCCAGGTTCTGTTGGCCCGGTTTTATGAGAACACAGGGCTTTATGATGCGGCACAGGACAAGCTTCTGGCAATAAAAACGGCTTTCCCCAAAAATCCCGTAGCTTACCTTGCCCTGGCGCGATTTTATCTTCGAAGAAACCGGTTGAGTGATTCTGAAAAAGCGCTACAGGAAGCCATCGGCACAGGGCTTAAGGATAAGAATTTGTATCATGCCCTGGGCCTTATTCAACATAAGAAGAAGGACTACCAGGCCGCGCTCAAAAGTTTTAAGGCCGCCGTTTCGGCGTCTCCCGATGACCAGAAAAGCCTCATCCTGCTGGCTGACTACTATATCTTTTTAAAGGATTACCCAAAGGCCAAAGCAACCTATGAAAAAGTTGCTGAGAAATGGCCGCAGCTAATGCCTGTAAAATCCAAAATCGCGGAACTCTTCATTGCGGAACGGGACTACGACCAGGCTTTGGTGCAGGTTCAAAAAATACTGGCGGAAGATCCGGACTATGCCAGGGGGTATGTCTTGAGGGGTCTGTTGTGGCTTAAGAAGGGGGAGAACAACAAGGCAAGGAATGAATTTTTAAAGGCACGCGATCTGGACCCGTCATCCGGTGAGGGCGATTATTTTTACGGCTTGACTTTTCTCAACAATCGAGATTACCGGATGAGCTTGTCGGAAATCCTGAAAGCCCTTGAAAAGGATCCCAGTTCCCCCAAGATCCGACTGGCTTTGGCCTATATTTATTTCAGAACTGGAAAACTCTCTTTAGCATTAACGGAACTCAACAATGTCCTGGGTGTTCAACCGGATAACCTTCGCGCCCGTATCCTGCGGGCCAGGGTCTATGCCGCCGCCAAAGAATATGAAAAAGCCGAGTCCGATTATCAATATATTATTCAGAAAAATCCTGATGCCAATATTTTTAGGCTCAGACTGGCGCAGGTCTACCGTGCGCAGGGGAAGCTGGACCAGGCGCTCAAGGATTTTGAGGCCCTGCTCGATAACGATGATACGGCATTTGCATCGCTCAAAGGCATCACCGGTATCTATGTAAGCCGAAAGGAATTTGGCAAGGCCATTTCCCTCATCAATCGCCAAATGAAAAAGCAACCAAAAAACCTTCAAATCGGCTTGCTGAAAGTGGCTGTTCTGCTGGCACAGAAAAAGTATGCTTCAGCGGAAAAGACGCTTGGTGAACTCATCGGAAAACACCCCGATTCCATTGAGCCATTGATTCTATCGGCAAACCTCCATATGAACCGCCAGGATGCGCGGCAGGACTATGGCGCAGCCTTGAAGATGTTTAAACGAATCATCGGTATCGACCCCAAAAACATTCCGGCTCGAATGAGAATGGCTTATATTTATAAGAAGCTGGGAGACATGGACAATGCGGTGTTGTCCTACGAAGCGGTTTTAAAGATCGATGAAAATTACGCGCCTGCTGCCAATGACCTGGCTTATCTATACGCGGATCGGGGCCGGAATCTGGATGAGGCACTGGCGCTTGCCAAAAAAGCGCAGCAGCTCATTCCGGATAACCCGGATGTGGAAGATACCATTGGGTGGGTGTACCTCAAAAGAGGCTCATTGCTTCTGGCAAACCGTCACCTCCAGAAGGCCATTTCTCAAAGACCGGATCAACCTTTGTTCCGTTTCCATCTGGGGTTGGTACTCTATGACCAGAATAATGCCAGGGAAGCGGCCAAAGAGTTGAAAGAGGCCATAAAACTGGGGCTTGGAAAAAATGATTTGGAACAGGCCAGGAAGCTGTTGCAGGTCATGAAAGACCCGGCCCATCGTTATGTGGACATCCTTAACGAACTGGACCGTGCGCTTAAAGATCAGAATCTGGATCATGCGTTATCATTGGCTAAAAAGGCACAGGAACTGATGCCGGACAGCCCTGAGATTGCGGATAAAATGGGAACCATTTATTTGAAAAAAGGATCCCTCCTGCTGGCAAAGAACAAATTCCAGGAGGCCATAGCGGGCATGCCGAAAAACCCCCTTTTCCGTTTTCACATGGGGCTTTTGCTATACGAGGAACAGGATTTCGTAAAGGCCGGGGCTGCCTTCGAAAAATCGCTGAAGCTGGGATTGGCGCCTGAAGAAGCCGGAATCGCCACAAACCTTATCAAAAAAGCCAAAGCCCAAATGGAGTAAAGAAGGGTGGTGTCTGGCTTTCAAGAGATCTCTCATCCGGAGCAACCATGAGAAAGTGGGTTACAGCGATTGTTTTCATGACGGCTTTTTTGTGGGCGTTCCAAGCCGATGCCGGTCCCATTGGCGATAGTCCCAGAATATGGCCGGAATTCCAATACCGGGATGGTACAGCCGAATCACCGTTTTCAGACGTCCTGGATGAAGCAGACGATGAAATTTCGGCTATGGATCTGCTGTTCGGGGAGGTTGATGCGCCAAAAACAAGCGAAGAGACCATAGCACTTCCGCCCGAAGAAGACCGTACTAAAATTCCCTTCAGTGCCTTTATCTTTACTTATGGCGGCTACGTGCATCGATGGGATGTGCCGAGGCTTCAGGTGCCTCAAGAAATGCCCGTATTTCAGGAAAGGCCCTTTGGTTACAGGGGGCCGCCGCCCGAACCAAGACCGCCGCCGGCAATTCCGCAGGAAAAAGGTGGTAAATACCGGTATCCCGAAGAACTTGTGGAACCTGTCCACAAGCATCCCACGGGTTTGGTTGACACATTTGAAGTTGAATATTCCCTGCAACTGGAAAAGGACGCGGGCCGTTTCATGTATCCTTATGCTCCGAAAGATGCACCGGCTCCGGTGCAACGAGATTATATGTATGGGGAGGTATCTCCGGGTACGGGTGCAGGTGGTGTCGGCTATGGCCCTGCCCAGCAGCAGCATGGATATCAGTATCGTGCCGGAGGCGCTGGACGCGGCTATGGGCCGGGAGTTGGTGCTGGGGGCGAACCTCAAAAGCGCAAAAAGGAAGGAAAGGGCGGAGGCGGAATCGATACGTTTAAGCAGAAAGGTGCGTCCGGCGGTACCAAGGACCGTCCCTATGCCATGATCCTCTTAGGCGCCGGTCTGGCAGCGGTTGCGTCCCTGTTCAGAATGTTCAGGTTGAGTCTTTTTATCCTGGTGGGCTGGATGGTGTTCTACGGGAAAGATTTGTGGCTCATTATTTCCCAATTGCAGTAGTTCTCTGTCATGTCTTGTTCCGGTTCAGATCCCCTTTCGTGAGGGCTTGATCCCGGTTTTTTCTTTTATATTTTTCAAATAACCGTCTCGCTGGTCGGTTGTTTTGTAGGTGACGTAAACATCGTAGGTTTGGTATTTGCCGGCCTGGATTTCAAGGGGAAGCGCTTTAACCGCCCTTTCAAGGTAGGAGGCAAATCCCGCGGCTTCGTCAAAGGATTCAAACCGCATGATGAGTTCCCTGTGGGCTTTCACGTACGGTTTGGACAGTACCACCTTCAAATGCCGGAAGATATAGGCCGCATACCACTTGGCGCCCGAAGGAACCCGCCTCTTAGGGCTGATGGCATTGGGGCCGTAATTGTAAGCCGCAACCGCCAGGAACAGGTCTCCATCAAATTCATCCACAAGCCATGACATGTATCGTGCGCCGGCGTCAATGCTGACCGCGGGGTTGAAGAGATCCTCCCGGTGCATGATGCCCAGATCATTGGCTGTGCCGGGCCATTTGATCTGCATGAGACCGAGGCATTCCTTGTGGCTGCGGGCATCAGGATCAAAACCGGACTCGCCGCGGGCCATGGCCACCAGCAAAGGGACCGGCAGGTGGTACTTCCTGGCCGCATCCATAAAGCAGTCCATGTAGGGATAATTGCCGTTAACCCGGGCTGATTTCTTTTTGTCGGAAAATGCTTTCCAGTGCCGCCTGATTTCAGTCTCGGTGCTGTCCGTCGTTTTGCCCAGTTTCCCCCAGGAGATTCCCTCGAAGGCGCAAAGGAAAAAGCAAAGGCCAATGATTAGCATTGATGGAAGTTTTATGTTGGATTTTTGCATCATTTTAAACAACGGTTTACGGTTGCCGGTTTACAGTTCACGGTTTTTTCAACCGGTAACTGCAGACCAGCTAACCTTCAGGAATGTTCAGCGGGCATTCAAGCCTTTTCCGAATCTGCTATGGCGTCACCACCGGCATTCCCATGAGAGGCCAGATGACATAAACGGCCAACGCTGTTACAGCCATCAACATGATGCTGGCGGGTATGCCGTATAGAAAAAACTCTCCAGTGGAAAACTGTTTTGAATCGTATGCGATGGCATTGGGGGCGGCCCCTACCAGCAGCAGGAAGGGCATGCCTGCGACGACGAGGGAGGCGAAAAGGATCACCTCAGGCGCCACATGCAGGTACGGTGCAATCACCAGGGCCACGGGAAGCGATATGGCGATGGCGGCCACGTTCATGATAAAGTTGGTCATCATCATCACGAAAAAGGCGATGCTCATGACAAAAACAAACCAGCTGGCTTCTTGGAACATGGCGAGCCAGTTGACGGCGAGCCACTTGGCGGCCCCCGTATCCCACAGGCAGAACCCGATGCTCATGGCCCCGCCGAACAGGAGGATAATATTCCAGGGGATATCTTCAAGGTCGTCCACATCCAGAATTCCGGTGATGAAAAACAGGATCGTGGACACCAGGATAATGGCCGTCTTGTTAATGGGCTCAAGTATGGGAACAAAAGACCGCAGACTCATGACCAGAATACAACTGAATACAATAACCACCGCCAGGATTTCTTTCTTGGTAATAGATCCTAATTCACTGTTCAACTGTTTTGCTTTTTCTCTCAAGCCGGGAATCACCTTCTTTTCAGGTTTTAGAAATACCATGAAAAATCCCCAGAGCAAAAAGGTCATGAGCCAGCCGATGGGGAACATATAGTAGCTCAGTTCAAAAAAACTGACATTCTTGCCCACCACGTCATTGTAAAAACCGATGGCAACCGCGCCCCTGGCCGCTCCCAGAAGGGTTACAATGCTGCCGGCGCCCGCCACATAGGCCATCCCAATGAAGAGGCCCTTGCCGAACTTTGTTTGTTTGTTCCCTTCACCATAGAGTGCGTAAATTGAAAGCAGCAATGGGTAAATGGTCGCAGCCACCGCGGTATGCGCCATGATGTGGGTCAGGGCCGCTGTCACAACGAAACAGCCCAGATAAATCATGCTTGTTTTTTCCCCCACAACAATCAACATCTTGTAGGCAAGCCTTTTGGTTAATCCCACCTTGGTAAAGACCAGGCCGATGACAATGGATGCAAAAATAAACATGACGGATGGCACCATGAAATCCGTAAAGGCCACCTTTGCGGGCCGGATCAGGAACATGGCCTGAAGGACGCCGATGGCAAGGCTGGTAACCCCGATGGGCACCACTTCAAATACCCACCAGGTTCCTGCCAGCAGGAAGACCGCCAACGCGCCTTTGGCTTCTTTGCTGAGGGCAAAATGTTCCCCCATGGGATCTATGGCATCGGGCCAGGACGATGAAGTATAGACAATAATAAAAAGGAAAACCCCTACCAAAAGAAAAATGATTTTCGTCCAGTTTATGTTTGATTTTTCATCGGCTGAAGTGATGTCGTTAGACATGTATTAAACCCTCCATCTGAGTCATATTCCAAAAAATTGGTCAAGGCGGAATTAAGCTTTGAGTTCCCGACTTAAATGTTAAAGGCTGCAGGTCGTTTTCATGGTCTGAAAGATGGCATTAAATACGTCCGTCAACCTCAAAATGCCTACAATTTTGTCCCCCCGGGTCACAAGCAGGGATTGATGGCTCCCCAGCACCAATTGATGGCAGGCCATCTCCAGGGAAGCAACTTCACTGACATATTCCCCCTCGCCGGGCCTGTGCATGAAATCTCTGACGGTTGTGTCGGCGGCTTTTCTGCAGATGTCGGTGAGTGGCTTTTCCCACAGATAGTTCTGCTCCAGTATGGATGTAATGAATTTCCGGCTCAGGCCGAATCGTGACAGGGACTTGATATCACCCATTTCACCATATTTAGGCTCCAAGGCTTTTATGATGTCCAATTGACTCAGTTTGCCCACAATTCGGTCTTTTGGGCCATATACCAATACGGCCCTGTGTTTATAGGGTAGATGTTCGAACTTTTCCTGTGCCTCCTCCAGAGCCAGAACGGCTTCGTAAAGGGTTGCGCTTTCCGGGACTGTGGCGTACTCATCCAAAGGCACCATGAGATCCTTTACCGATATGGTTTTCATAATTCACCTTCCTCAAGTTAGTAGCATTTTGGCGACGGATCATAAAAATTCCATTGATCAAAGTCAAGGGTTTTGAGACGGTGTGGTTGATCTTAAGACCGGCATTTTATGAATATTCGTGGATACGGTTTTAAAAGCATTGAAAACTGAGGCCACAATGATTTATAAAAGATCATAATCCAAAACAAAACAGCCTTAGCAGGAGCTCAGAATATGTCACAACATGTGGTGGTTATCGGGGCGGTTGCACTGGGTCCGAAAGCAGCCTGCCGTTTTAAAAGACTTGAACCCGAGTCAAAGGTCACAATGGTGGATCAGTCGGATCTCATTTCCTACGGGGGTTGCGGAATTCCCTATTTTGTATCCGGAGATGTCAGTGATGCAAGTCAGCTTCAGTCAACCAGTTTTCATATGGTTCGCGATGCGAAGTTTTTCAAGAGTGTTAAAGACATCGATGTGTTGATCAACACCGGGGTTTTATCCATTGATCGAAACAACAAAACCGTAAGGGTGCAAAATGTACTAGACCAACAGGAAGAAGACCTGTCCTACGATCAACTGGTGTTGGCCACCGGCAGTCGCCCCAAACGACTGCCCATCTCGGGTGCCGATTTGAAAGGGGTCTTTACGGTATCAAGTCTCAATGAAGCCATTGCCATCAAGCAGGGGCTCGCCGATGGCGAGGTTGAAAAAGCCGTTGTTATCGGGGCCGGCGCCATCGGGCTTGAAATGGCGGAAGCCATGGCGGATTTGTGGGGAATTGAGACCACGGTGATCGAGGTGGCCGATCAGATCCTGCCCGGTATCGTCAGCCCGAATATGGCCCGTATGGCCCAGTGTCATCTGGAAGAAAATGATATTGCCGTTCGCCTGGGTGAAATGGTTCAGCAACTCGAAGGAACGAATCGGGTGGAAAAGGTCACGACCGACAAGGGGGTCATCGATGCGGATATGGTGATCATGGCGGTCGGTGTCGCCCCGAACAGTGATCTGGCCAAAGCGGCCGGACTCGAGGTTTCAGAAAATGGGGCCATTGTGGTCAACGAGCGGATGCAAACATCCGATCCTCATATCTTTGCCGGGGGTGACTGTGTGGAAATTCCCCATCTTCTCACCGGAAAACCGGGCTATTTTCCGTCCGGTTCTCTCGCCAACAGGCAGGGGCGGGTGATCGGTACCAATCTGGCGGGGGGAAACGCGAAATTCGAGGGGGCTGTGGGAACCTTCATTATAAAAGTTTTCGAGATGTCCTTAGCCAGTGCGGGCATGAGCCTGAATACGGCAAAAGCAGAAGGATGGGATGCCTTGAGCGTGTTTGTTTCACAGTTTGACAGGGCACACTTCTACCCGGAAAAGGGTCTCATGTACCTGGAGCTCATCGTGGACCGGAAAACAGAGAAAGCTCTGGGGATTCAGGGCCTTGGCGACATGACAGACGCTGTTTTCGCCAGGGTTAACGCCGTGGCGGCCATCCTCAAATATGGCCCCACCACCGCCGATATCAGTAACCTGGAGCTTCTCTATGCACCGCCCTTTTCAGCGGCCATGGACATCTTGAACGCCCTGGGCAATACGGCTGAAAATGTTTTGAGAGAAAAAATCAAGCTCATTGATGTGGACCAGTTCGCAGAATGGTGGCAAAATAGAGACGGCAGTGACACTGTTTTTCTCGATTGTCGGGGCTGGGGGAATGCCAGGCCTTTTGCGGAAAAGTACCCGGATAACTGGAAAAGCATCCCCCAGGATGAACTCAAACAGCGCATGGATGAGGTTCCCAGGAACAAGCCCCTGGTGCTCATATGCAATACGGGCGTTCGTTCTTATGAAGCGCAGTTGAACCTGCGGGAGAAGGGCATTACCAACACATATAACCTCCAGGGGGGAATGGCCACCGTCAAGAAGTGGGGATTGGATCTTTAAGTAGTGTCCATCCACAAACAGATTTTCTTATTTGTGTATGGACACTAGATAATAAAGGAGGTCACGGCACATGGATTTCAGCATCATGCAAAAAGCACTAAAGGACTGTTCCCTGTTTCGAGGGCTGGATCAGGGCCTGTTGGGCCTTCTGGCCATGAGTGCCGAATCCAAAGAGTTTGCAACAGAGGAGTTCGTCTATCGGCAGGGAGATGATGCTGATGGGTCCTTTGCCCTGATTGTTTCAGGGAAGCTGGAGGCGAGCACCCAACAGGGCTATGTGTTGAAAACGCTCTGCGCCGGTGAAATCATTGGTGAAGTGGGTACCATCAGCCAGCAGGGAAAACGGACGGTAACGTTGAAAGCGGTTGAACCGGCAACCCTGCTCCAATGGAATATTCAGGATATCGGTAATACATCCCCGGCCCTGCTGAAAAAGCTCAAGGATCTGGCGTGGCGGCGAATCAAAGACTTTAATGGGTAAATTAGGGTGCAGGGGGCAGTTGTCAGGGTGCAGGATTAAATTCGCAGTTTTTTCTGCGTCCTGTGAGCGATTACAAAAAATGGTATCTTGCAATGGATGAAATGCTCTGTTATTCTGTTGTCCAAATGATATGATTGGAGAGGAAAGGGGGTGTATATCTTACAATATCAGCGTTTTTTTTGGTTAAAACCTTTTAATTGAGAAGGAGGGTTACGATGGCTGGAAGTACATATAAACTTATTGAGTTGGTGGGTACGAGTGACCAATCATGGGAAGATGCTACAAACACCGCGATCGCGGCGGCGGGCGAAAGCCTCAAAGATCTGAGAGTAGCGGAAGTTACCAAGCTGGATGTAACCATCGAAAATGGAAAGGTGACCTCATTTCGAACACGATTGAATGTTTCATTTAAGTACACCCGATAGGTTAGGGAACTGGAAGAAAATAATATACGCATATCGTGCAGAACTTTTGTTCGTATTCAAGGCGTGATAGCAGGTGCATAGTGGGCTATGTGCCTGTTGTCACAACGTGGAAGACGGGCAAAAGGGCAAACAGCATGCATAGGATATTTTTTGGAAGTTCCCTTAAACCGCAACAAAAGACCCCCTGCGTTTAGGGCTTGTTTTTGCCGTATACTATCCGAGGAGAATTGCTGAATATGCCCAGAAACAGATTGACGGTACTTGATCAAATTGCAGCCTCAGATAAGGTTCGAAAAAAGATCATAGACGCTGCAAGCGCCCTTTATGCCAGAAAAGGATTCGGGGCGACTTCGATTCAGGAAATCTCCGAAACCGCGAATGTTGCACTGCCTGTCACCTACCACTATGTCAAGAAGAAATCCGAGATTATGCGGCTCATCATGGAAGATGTGTTAAACATTTTCCAGGAGAGCCTGATCAAGGAAATCAAGGATATCGTTGACCCCGTGGAGAAGCTGGCCATTGCGATCATTCTCTACCTCAGGGTGCTGGACCGGCAGCGCGAAAAGATGCTGCTGCTTTATCAGAAATCCAGTTCACTGGACAGGAATTCAAAAACGCGGATTATGGCCCTTGAAGTCGAAGTCAGTGAGATTTTTTCGAATATCATTAATGAAGGGATTGCGCAGGGGGTCTTCAAAACGGTTGATGTTGACCTTATGGCCTACAACATTTTGATGTTATCACAAATGTGGATACTCAAGCACTGGCATTTTAAAAACCGTCTGACACTGGATAAGTATATTGACAACCAGCTGAAGACCATTATGGATGTGCTTGGGGCAGAATATTGATGCGGTTTACGGTTGCCGGTTGTCGGTTACCGGTTTCCCCTCTTTCTTAAGAATTAACAGGCACCTTTCAGGTTTTTTGCCTTTCACGGCATAAGGTTTCAGTTCGTCGACAAAAAGACCTCTATCTTTCATGAGCGGTTCACATTCGGCAAGAATATCCTCGGACCGGTTCCCCAGAAAAGCAACCATTAGGCCGCCTGGTGCCAGATAGGGCGTACACCACCCGATGAGTTTCGGCAAGGACGCCATGGCCCTGGATGTAATGATGTGGCACTTTTTAAATGGAAGAGGCGGGGAGGGTGTCCCAATGCGGTCTCTAATGACCTCGATCTGTTTCAATCCACAGAGCCGGATGATCTGCTTTAAAAAACTCCCTTTTTTCGAATTGGGTTCCATAAGAAAAAATTCAACGGCCGGCCTGCAGATTTTGAGTGGAATGGCGGGGAAACCCGCCCCCGAGCCGACATCGAGGCATATCCCTGTGTTTGGAAGGTAGGGGAGCGGCATGAGAGAATCGGCGACCAGTTCGTCCATGATGCGCCGGGTGGATGACAAGCCCGTGAGATTCATATGTTTGTTCCAGGCCGTCAGTTCTTTTATGAAAATAGAGAGAAGATCCTTTTGTCCCGGCAAAAGGTTGATTTCAATTCCTTTGAAACATGATTCTGTTTCCTTCATTTCTTGCGGTGACCCTTAAATGATAACCCGTCTCTTGATGATGGCCACAGCTTCTTCGGGCGAATCTACTATTCGGAAAATGTCAAGATCCGACTCCGAAATGGTCTTTTCCTTGAGCAATACATCTTTAATCCAATCCAGCAGCCCCCCCCAGTAGTTGCTACCCACCAGGATGACGGGGAAATTCCGAATCCTTTCCGTTTGAATGAGCGTTACGGCTTCAAAAAGTTCGTCGAGGGTGCCAAATCCCCCCGGCATGATAATATAGGCAACGGCATATTTTACGAACATCACTTTTCGAATGAAAAAGTACTTGAAATTCAGTCGAACATTGGCATATTTATTGGGCTGTTGTTCATTGGGAAGCTCAATATGAAGACCCACTGACTTTCCATTTGCATTGGCCGCCCCCAGGTTGGCGGCTTCCATAACGCCGGGACCCCCTCCTGAAATCACATTGAAACCGTTTTCCACCAGGAGGCGAGCCGTTGTGACAGTGTTTTTGTACACGTCGCTTTCTGAAGAAATCCGTGCCGAACCAAAAATGGTTACCGCCGGATATGTTTCGGGCATTTCTTCAAAGCCCCTTACAAATTCAGCCATGATTTGAAACAGCCGCCAAGGTTCGTTCAAGGTTAGATCATCAACGATATATTGATTATCTTTCATGATAAATGTCCTTTCTTTTCAGTGCCCGTTAAGTCCACAAAAAACCATTGCTTTTTATCATCACATACTTTAGCTTTTATAGTAACCTGTCACGGTTGGACTAGGATAATAGGGTGACAGCTGATTTGTGTCAAGGGTTGATGCAAAAGAGTCAAAATACTAAAATTTGAGTTGAAAAGAGTAAGGAGGTCGGCTATTGGAACGAGTTGCGCGTGTTACGGAGATCATCGGCGCCTCTCCCGTGAGTTTCGATGAGGCAATCAAAACCGGTCTTGAAAGGGCCACAAAAACATTGAGAGGCATCACCGGCCTCAGGGTTCTCGAACAAAGGGTCGCGGTGGAGGATGACACCATGCGCGAATACCGGGTCAGAATGGAAGTCATCTTTGTTCTTGAAACGTAAATGAACCATCCAGAGGGAATGATTATGGAAGAAGAGAATCGTCGGGGAAATACCCGAGATGCCGAACAGGATTTTTTGACGGATATCAGTCGTCAGTTCAGTGGAAAAGACCAGGAGCAGGATTTCTTAAAAAGTATCAGCCCATCCGCGCCTAAGGAAGATATTCAGGTCAACGTGGGTGAGCGGGTGAAACAGGTCCGGGAAGATCGGGACCTGACACTGCAGGATATCTCTCAAAGAACAGACTTGGATGTGGCATTCCTGGAACAGATCGAAAACGGCCATGTGGCACCGCCCCTGGGCACCGTTATCAAACTGGCCAAAGCGCTTGATCTTAAAATGGGGTATTTTATATCGGGCGAGGAGGATATGCCCTTCACCATTGTACGGAAAAACGACCGGAAAGTGGTTTCGCGCTACAGTTCCAAAAAGGGTAAATATTATGGATACGGGTATGAATCCCTGGCCCCCCATAAAAAAGACCGGCACATGGAACCCTTTCTCGTGTCCCTTGAACCTTCAAAAGCCGATGAAGAGCGATCCGCCCATGATGGCCAGGAATTCATTTATGTTCTCGAAGGTGCCATGGAAGTCAAGCTCGATGAGGAGGTTTACGTGCTTGAAGCGGGCGATTCCATCTATTATGACTCCACGGTTCCCCATCTTGTCAAGAATCATGGCAGCGATGTAACACGGATTCTGGCTGTTCTTTATTCGGAAGGATAAATTGAAAAATGATTGCATTTGATTTGGAGTGTTCCCAGGGGCACCTTTTTGAAGGCTGGTTCGACAGCCTTCAGTCTTTTGAGGAACAGAATTTAAAAGATCTCGTACGATGTCCGTTATGTGATGTTGCCGATGTCAGGAAGGTACTTTCACCTGTGGCGGTCAGAACATCCCAACCGCAGGGAGCGAGCCATTCAGCGGCTATCAATTATCAGAAACTGGCAAAAGAGGTCGTTGAATATATTAAGCATAATTCGGAAGATGTGGGGACCCGATTCGCCGCCGAGGCATTGAAAATCCACTACGGCGCTGCAGAAAAAAGAAGTATCCGTGGGTCGGCAACGGAGGAAGAGGAAAAGACCCTGAAGGAAGAAGGTGTGGGGTTTTTGAAGGTTCCCATGCCTGTTTCAGACCCTGAAAAAAGCAATTGATTGATCGTATTTATGACGTCGTATGAGACACTATCTGAGACCTTATGTGAGGAGACAGAGATGGGTAAGATAAAAAAAGCCATCATCAGCGTTACCGACAAAACAGGAATCGTGGATCTGGCAAAGTCCTTGGCTGGATTCCAAGTGGAAATATTGTCGACAGGGGGGACCGCCAAAGCCCTGCGCGAGGGAGGGGTTGTGGTGACGGATATCTCGGCCTATACCGGTTTTCCGGAGATGATGGACGGTCGCGTCAAGACCCTTCATCCGAAGGTGCATGGGGGGCTTCTGGGTTTGCGTGATAACCCTGAACACGTCAAAGTGATGGCGGAGCACGGAATTGAAGGCATCGACCTGGTGGTGGTGAACCTGTATCAGTTTGAAAAAACCATATCCAGAGACGGGGTGACGCTGGAAGAGGCCATCGAGAACATCGATATCGGGGGGCCGTCCATGCTGCGGTCTGCCGCCAAGAATTTCAAGGATGTGACGGTCATTGTCGATCCGGATGACTACGCAGGGGTTTTAAAGGAGATGGAGGTCTCGGCCGGGGAGACGCTACTTTCAACACGATTTCGATTGGCCCGAAAGGTGTTCCGTTTGACCCACGAATACGATGGCGCCATTAGCCGATACCTGTCGGAGCAGGCGCTGTAAGCGCTTCACCTCTCTTTGAGAGCATCCTTTTTCTCTCTTTTTTTCTTTTCATGACACGGCATGTTCTTGTGAACATGCCGGCTTTTTTTGCTGCAATAGACGGCCTGAAAAACCCGGCAACTCCCTGATCCATCCAGAGCTTCCTTTTCAGGCCACGTGGCGTATCGGCAGTTCAGATCACAGAATTCCATGTGTGTTACCTTTCCGTCAAAATTCCCTGGTTTGATCGGGTGCGGACAGCTTTGATATTCCGTTGTATCCGCGCTAGACCCGGGCGGGCAAGGGCCGTTTGCCCAAACAGTGTTTTAAATTCCCCATCATCCATTTCCAAGAATTCCGCAACAGCGGGAAGGGCTCCTGCCCCGGGCTTTTCAACCTGATTGTGGGGGCAAACTTCCTGGCAGACATCACAACCCAGAAAACACCGGCCCATCCTTTCTCCCGTTTCAGGGTCAAAGTCGCCCTCATGTTCAATGGTGAGGTAAGAGAGGCATATGGAGGCATCCAGGTGCCTGGGACCTTCGAGCGCACCGGTGGGGCAGGCATCCAGGCAGCGTGTGCAGTTTCCGCATAGATCTTTCATGGGTTCGGAGTCGCCCAATGGCAGCGTGGCAGTGGTCAGGATTTCAGCCAGGAAAACATAGGATCCATGGCCGGGAACAATGAGCATGTTATTTTTTCCTAAGAAACCCATTCCCGACCGGTAGGCGAAACTCCGCTCAAGGATGGGTGCCGAATCGACACAGACCCTCGTTTTTGAATCCGGGGTTGATGCCATGATTTGCAGGGCGAGGCGTCTGGCTTTTTCTCGTACGCGGTTGTGATAGTCTTTTTTTTGGGGCTCGCTGTACCGGGCCATGGTAAACCCTTCAGGCGTGCACGGTTTTGCCGGAGAATAGGGGTATGCCAGGCTGATGATGGTTTGGCATCCCGGAAGGAGCTTACCCGGATCTTCTCTCAAATCCCGATGCCTTTTGAGCCATGCCATCTGGCCATATTTTTCCGCATCAACCCATGCGCAGAAGGCATCAAAAAACAGGGGTTTTTGAGAACGGGAGAAACCGACCGCAACAAAGCCCAGGGTTTTGGCTTCTTTAACGATGTTCATTGGAGGGAAAAGGGGGTGAGGCTTTCATAACCCGTATCCGTAACCAGTATGGTTTGCTCAAACTGTGCGGAAAGGGCGCCATCCAGTGTTACGGCGGTCCAGCCATCATCCAGAACCCGAAGATCTTTTTTGCCCAGATTGATCATGGGCTCAATGGTGAAAACCATTCCCGGGATCAGTTCGATCCCTTCTCCGCAATGCCCGTGGTGGGGTACCTGGGGCGGTTCGTGAAAATCAAAACCGACTCCGTGACCCACAAATTCCCTCACAACCGAACACCCTTCATTTTCCGCAAAGGATTGAATGGCGAATCCGATGTCACCGATTCGGTTTCCGGGGCGGACCATCATCACGCCTTTTCTGAGGCATTCGCGTGCCACGTCCACGATTTTTTGGGTGTTTGAATCCGGGTCCCCCACAAAAAACGTTTTATTGACATCAGCGTAATACCCATCCAGGATGGGGGTGACGTCCACATTGACGATATCACCATCGCTCAGGACCCTGTCACCGGGAATGCCGTGGCAGATGACTTCGTTTACGGAAACACAAACGCTTTTTGGAAAACCGCGGTAACCGAGCGGTGCCGGTGTGGCGCCGTTTTTAAGGGTGTAGTCGTGAACAAGCGTGTTTATATCATCTGTTGTCATTCCGACACGAATTGCGACTTCAACCAGGTCGAGGGTTTTGAGGGCAAGACGTCCCGCCTTTTTGATGCCTTCAATATCCCCTGCTTCTTTGACGCTTATGCCATGTTTCTGAAGATATAACGCCTTATTACTGTTTTTGGGAGATGGACCCTCCTTGCGCATACAGCATTTTTTATACTTCAGTCCGCTTCCACAGGGGCAGGGGTCATTACGGCGCACCTTCTCGCGTTTGTGTTTCATCAGGATTTTTCAACCTCTGGTTCTAAATTTACGGTTCCATCAGATTCAAGCGTAGATTCAATTTGTTAACCCTTGAATCGTGTATCACACAATGTTATAAGGGCCGCACTATAGCAGGGCGTAGTTTCGAGGTCAATGACCTGAAATTCTGTGCCTCGGATGTTCTATGATATTAAAGGTCATCTAAATGTGGGCAATATGAGTAAAAATAATCAGAAAATTGCATTGATTCTAGGGGTTTCCGGTCAGGATGGGTCTTATCTGGCGAAATTCCTTCTGGAAAAGGGCTACCGGGTTGTCGGCGCTTCGCGGGACGCACAAATGTCTTCTTTTGCCAATCTGAAACGGTTGGAGATTTATGACCGGGTAGAGCTCGAATCCGTATCCCTGAACGATTTTCGAAGCGTGTTGCAGGTTTTAAAAAAGGTGCTGCCGGGTGAAGTCTATAATCTTGCCGGTCAGACTTCGGTGGGGCTCTCCTTTGATCAGCCCGTTGAGTCATTTGAAAGCATCAGCATCGGTACATTGAACCTTCTGGAAGCCATTCGGTTTTTAAACATCCCAATCCGTATCTACAATGCGGGATCCAGTGAATGCTTTGGCAACACGGAAGGGATCTCAGCCAATGAGGAGACGCCCTTTCACCCCAGAAGTCCCTATGCCGTTGCAAAGGCGGCCGCTTTCTGGCATATGGCCAATTACCGGGAAGCCTATGGGCTTTTTGCCTGCTCGGGGCTTTTGTTTAATCACGAGTCCCCGCTGAGGCCGGAGCGGTTTGTGACCCGAAAAATTGTGAACGCCGCCTGTCGTATCGCCAAAGGAAGCGGCGAGGTCCTGGAACTGGGAAATATTGAGGTTGAGCGTGATTGGGGATGGGCTCCCGAATACATTGAGGCCATGTGGCGTATGCTTCAGCAGGGAACCGCGGAGGACTTTGTGATTGCCACCGGGGAAACCAACAAGCTGGCGGATTTTGTTCGCGAGGCTTTTGATGCGGTTGACTTGAACTGGCACAACCATGTAAAGACCAGTGAGAGCCTGCTCCGGCCGACGGATATTTTAACGATCAAGGCGGACCCGGGGAAAGCAGAGCGAAAGCTGGGATGGAAGGCCCGATACAAAATGAAAGATGTGGCACGAAAGATGGTGGAAGAAGAACTTGAGGCCCTAACAGAATACCGGGAGTAAAAATATGAAAAGAGCACTGATCACCGGGATTACCGGTCAGGATGGCGCCTACCTTGCCGAGCTGATGCTAAAGAAGAATTATGAGGTCCACGGCATTAAGCGCAGGGCGTCCCAATTTAATACGGACCGCATTGATCACCTTTATCAGGATCCCCACGAATCAGGCAGACGGTTTGTGCTTCACTATGGTGATCTGACGGATTCCACCAATCTCATCCGCATTGTTCAGCAGGTTCAGCCGGATGAAATCTACAATCTGGCGGCCCAGAGCCATGTTCAGGTATCTTTTGAGACCCCTGAATATACCGCCAATGCGGATGCACTGGGGCCCCTCCGCCTTCTGGAAGCCATCCGTATCCTGGGTCTCGAAAAGAAGACGAAATTCTACCAGGCGTCCACCTCGGAGCTTTACGGTCTGGTTCAGGAAACACCGCAGACCGAAAGAACCCCGTTTTATCCACGGTCTCCGTACGCGGTGGCAAAACTTTACGCGTACTGGATTACGGTCAATTACAGGGAGGCTTACGGTATTTTCGGGTGCAACGGCATCCTGTTCAATCACGAATCCCCCATACGGGGTGAAACCTTTGTAACGCGAAAAATCACCCGTGGCCTGGCGCGGATCAAGCTGGGGTTTCAGGATTGTCTTTACTTGGGGAACCTGGACGGAAAGCGGGACTGGGGGCACGCACGGGACTACGTGGAACTCATGTACCTGATGCTTCAGCAGGAGCAGCCGAAGGATTACGTGATTGCCACGGGTCAGCAGAACTCGGTCAGGGATTTTGTCAATGTGGCGGGCAGAGAGGTCGGTATTGACATCCGCTGGGAAGGGAAGGGTGTCGAGGAAAAAGGGTATGACCGAAATACGGGAAAATGCATCGTCGCCGTTGATAAACGGTATTATCGCCCCACCGAGGTCGAGGCCCTTCTGGGAGATGCAAGTCTTGCGAGGGAGGCGCTGGGCTGGAAGCCCAAAACCTCATTTGAGGAGATGGTGGCGGAGATGGTGGCCTGGGATCTGAAAGAAGCAAGCCGGGATCTGCTTTGCAGTAAAGAAGGATTTTCCGTCAAAAATTATTATGAATAATATTCGTACCACATTGATAGGGTGCAGGGTGCAGTTGTCAGGGGGCAGGATGAAATTTAAAACGGATTTTTCTGCACCCTGACAACTGCACCCTGTGAATTATTATAAAAAACTTATTGACAGAGAGCAGCATCACTGATATTAATATATGTTTTTAATTTTAGAGCGGCTCCTTGTCCCCCAGCTGTGGGGGACCAAATAAACCCTCTAATAAAAAGACTTTTTATAGGGGATGGCCGAAAGGAGAAAAAGCGAATGAGGTATTATGAAACCCTTTATATCATCAACCCGAATTTGGCGGAAGAGGACTACCGTGTCGTTGTCGCTAAATTTACCGATGCTGTGGAGAAAAACAAAGGTGTTGTGACGAAGGTGGATGAGTGGGGAAAAAAATCGTTAGCCTACGACATCAAAAAATTTGACAAAGGTTTTTATGTACTTCTTCAATATTGTGGAGAAGCGGGTTTGACGGCGGAACTCAAAAGAGAGCTGGGTCTGGACGACAGAGTTCTTAAATACCAGACCATCAAATTGAGTGATAATGCTGATCTTGAAAAACTGATGCCAAAGCCCAGTCCAAGCGAAACCGAATCTGTTGAAACAGTCCAAGTTGAAACAGTCCAAGTTGAAGCAGTCGAAAAGGCGGCAGATTCAGAGGAAACAGGCACGGAAGGCGAGGGTGAAAAAGATGGCTTATAATCGATCCTTTAACAAAAACGATGGCGCAAACCGACCCAAGGGCAGATTCCGAAAGACTTACCATCGACGGAAAGTGTGCAAGTTCTGTGCGGACAGCAGCCTTCCCATTGATTATAAAGACATAAAAGTTCTCAGGTATTTTACGACCGAACGGGGTAAAATCACGCCGCGCAGGATTTCCGGGAATTGCGCCAAGCACCAGCGTATGCTGACCGTGGCCATCAAGCGGGCCAGAAACATTGCGCTTTTGCCCTACACGACGTCTATCGTCAGATAATCCCAAATCCTTAAAAAAGCACTCTGAAGTCGCTTCAGAGTGCTTGAGGCTTTTAGCCTTCCCTGAAATTCGATGAAAACGACAGATGTGCTGGGGTGTGTGGGAGGGGCCGCGTTCCTTCTTCTTGCTTCAGCCTGGATCCCTTTTATAGGCCCTTTTTTCAGCCTCCTGACACCATTGCCGTTTCTCTGCTACTCAACCCGCCTCGGCCTCCGCCAGGGGATGAAGCTTGCGGCGGTAGCTGTCTTTGCCGTCGGACTTGTTGCCAACCTCATGGGACAACCGCAGGTCATAATTTTTGTTATTGAGTTCAGTATCATTGGCATGGGCCTATCGGAGCTTTTCAGGCGGGAACTGGCACTGGGCCAGACATTGTTGCTGGCAACGGTCTTCATGCTGATGCTGGGTCTGGGGTTACTTTTTTTTCTCGGTCTGTCGAAAAACATGGGTCCCGTCGAGATGATTCTTGCCTATATGGCGGAACATCTCAATGCCACCATCGGGGTGTATAAGAATGTGAATGTGGAAGGGACGGACGTACGTGCTTTAGAGACCTATGCGAAAGCGTTCATGTTGGTCATTTCTAAAATTTACCCGTCCCTCATGATTATCGGTACGGGCTTTGCGCTCTGGTTGAACATTGTCATTGCCAAACCGCTCTTCAGGTTGTGGGATCTCAAATATCCGCGATTTGAGCCCATGGATCGCTGGCAGTCCCCTGAATGGCTGGTATGGGGCACCATCATTTCCGGTTTTGCGCTATTTTTGTCATCAGGGAGTATTGAATTTCTGGCCATAAACGCCCTGATTGTTATTTTGGCCATCTATCTTTTTCACGGGCTATCCATCGTGCTGTTCTTTTTGAATAAGTATAAGGTTCCCACTTGGATCAGGGTCGGTGCGTACGTCTTGATCATGGTTCAGCAGCTTTTTTTTATTGTGCTGATACTTGCCGGTCTGTTTGACCAGTGGGCGGATTTCAGAAGAATTCATCGAAGAGCCGATAGCTGAAGCAGGCGACGGAGGAGAATCAAATGGAAGTAATTTTAAGACAGGATGTGGATGAACTGGGCCTTGAAGGGGACATCGTCAAGGTGGCCAAAGGCTATGGACGAAACTATCTGATTCCGCAGTTAATGGCTTTGGAAGCCACGGAACACAATAGAAAGGCCCTTGAACTGCAGCGAAAAAAAATTGAGTTTAAACGGGTGAGGGTCAAGGAGGAAGCGGAAAAAGTCAAAGCGGTAATGGAAGAGGTCGTGTTGACTTTCTCACAAAAGGCAGGTGAAGAGGGAAAACTTTATGGTTCCGTCACATCCATGGATGTCGCTGCACAGCTCAGGGACCAGGGTATTGATATTGATAGAAGGAAAATCGTACTGGAAAAACCCATAAAGGAATTGGGTGAATTTCAGGCCGAGATTAAGATTTATCCAGAGGTCAGCGCGAACATCAAAGTTGTGGTAAAAGCGGACGAAGAAGCTCCGAAAGAATAAGGTGCCTGCTCCATGCCTGGAAGCAAAGATCGAACCGCCGCCCGTTCTTCCCTGAAAGTTCCGCCGCATAATTTGGAGGCGGAACAGGCCGTGTTGGGAGGGGTATTGTTAAACAATGATGCCATGAATCAGCTCATGGACATCCTTTCTTCCGACGATTTCTACCGAGAGGCACACGCCACCATTTTTGATGGGATGGCTCACCTGTATAACGAGAGTGAACCCATTGATGTCATAACGCTTTCCGAAGCGCTTACCCGAAAAAGCCAGTTGGAAAAGGTGGGTGGTATCGATTATCTGGCGGTTCTGGTTCAGTCGGTCTCCACTTCGGCGGGAATTGTCTATCATGCTGAAATTATAAAGCATGCCTCGGTGCGGAGGCGGTTGATTTCGGAGTGTTCAAACATTTCGGAATTATGCTTCCAGGAGCAGGAAGATGCCGAGGAACTTCTTGAAAAAGCCGAACAAACCATTTTTAATATCGCTGAATCGCAGATCAAAGAGGGTTTCCAGGGCCTGAATCACGTCATCAAGGGGAGTATGGAGAAGGTGGTGAAGGCGGGGGAATCCAAAGGATTTCTGACGGGCGTCACCACCGGGTTTGAACATTTTGATCGTTTGACAGCAGGCCTTCAGCCATCGGACCTGATTATTGTAGCCGGCAGGCCGAGCATGGGAAAGACGGCGCTGGCCCTGAATATGGGATACAACGCAGCCAAGAGCACAAAAAAAGGGGTCGCTGTCTTTTCTCTCGAAATGTCCCGGCAACAGTTGGGAATCCGTCTATTGGGATTTGAATCCAGGATTGATGCCACCCGGCTGAGAACCGGAAGGCTCAAAAAACACGAGTGGCAGGATCTGATCGATTCCGCCGATCGTCTTTCGGAAATCCCCATTTTCATCGATGACAGCTCTGCCATCAGTGTGCTGGAAATGAAGGCGAAATGCCGAAGGCTCAAGAAAAGAGGCGAACTGGGTCTTGTGATCGTGGACTACATGCAGCTGATCCATGGTCGAAGATCAGCGGAATCCCGGCAGTTGGAAATGTCGGAAATTTCAAGGGCCCTCAAAGGGCTGGCCAAGGATCTCGACATCCCCGTGGTGGCACTCTCCCAGCTCAACCGAAAGGTGGAAGACAGACCCAATAAGCGGCCTCAGCTGGCCGACTTAAGAGAAAGCGGGGCCATTGAACAGGATGCGGATGTGATTGTATTTATCTACCGGGACGAGGTTTACAATCCCCAATCGGAGGAAAACCAGAATACCGCGGAGATTATCATCGGAAAACAGCGAAACGGTCCAACGGGGTTGTTTAAATTAACTTTCCTAAAGGAACTGACCCGATTTGAGAATTTCATCCAGGAAGATGTACCCATGTAAAAATAAAGATTACAGGGTGCAGTTGTCAGGGTGCAGAACAATCAGCAATCAGCTTTCATAAATTCCATCCTGCCCCCTGACAACTGTCCCCTGCGCCCTATGAACAGTAACTGATAACTGTAAACGTCTACCCGACGCTTTTCCACCCGTTTGATCGTATTTTTCGATTTCCCTTCTTTACCACCAAACATTCACACCCCGGCAATGAATTCACAAACCGAATGCCTTTCTCCGGCCGCATGACAAATACACTGGTGGACAGGGCATCTGCATCCATGGCCGTCTTGGCCAGAACGGACACACTGTTGCTGGTATTGGGAGAAAAACCGCTGTGCGGGTTCACAATATGGTGGAACATCTTTTCCCGGTCAAAATAGACTTCATAATTTCCGGATGTGGCGATGGCGCCGTTCGTCATATTAATTTTGTCCGGATACCGTTGCTTCTTGTGGGGGTCCTGAACCGCAATGGTCCAGGGCTTTCCATCCTGCCGGCGCCCCGAAGTCCGAATGTCCCCTCCCGCATTGATCAAGTAATTTTCGATGCCATGTCCGGAAAGGGCTTCAGACGCCTTATCGACGATATATCCCTTTGCGATGCCGTCCAGGGTAATGCCCATGCCCGGCTTCATCAATAAAATGCTGTTTCTCTCCAGTTGAATACTGGATGCATCCACAAGCTTCAGGGCTTCACGCATCTCCTTTTCCGTGGGGGGAGAGGGTCTTTTTCCGGAAAATCTATTTTTAAACAGGTCCACCACCGGTTTAACGGAAATGTCAAAAGCCCCGTTGCTGATTCTATAATGGGACAGTGCCCGGCTTACCACATTTGCCATGTCCGGGGGAACGTCCGCCAGACGTCCTTCACGATTTAGCTGGGCAACGGCCGTGCTCTGGTCAAAACGGCTCATATCTCGGGTCAACCGATCGATTTCTTCAAAAGCCGAACAGATGGCCTCGCCGGCCTGATCCCGTGATGTGTGCAGAAGGGTCATGGATACAAAAGTTCCCATGGCCAACCGGGTTTCGGAAACCTTATACAATTTGCGGTCAAACTTAACGGCTTCAGCAGAAGCGGGAATCACTGCAGCAGCGGTAAAACCAACGCCGAGAATTCCGGATAGCTTTAAGAAATCCCTTCGATCCATGCCGCCTGATAATCGTTTCATGTCATTTTCCATTATTGTTTCCTCCATTTGGTTCCTCACTGCCGATGGTATGGGTATCATCCGTTAATAATTTAGGATTTCAATGACCCGGGCAATGTCACGTTCAATTTGCACAACCAGATCAGCCACGGATTCAAAGGTTTTTTCATCCCTCAGCCGTTCAAGAAACTTGACGCGAATCTGCTTCCCCAAAAGGTCTTCCTGGAAATCAAGGATGTGGGTTTCAACTGAAAAAGCCCCGTCCCCAAACGTCGGGTTGTAGCCGATGTTGGTCAAACCGTCGTATACGCGACCCGCCACCAGGACCTTTACCATATAAACGCCCCTTTTGGGAACCAATTCGTCAATCAATGCAAGATTTGCCGTAGGAAATCCCAGAAGCCGGCCGCCCCTGTTCTTCCCCTTGATCACCGTTCCGCCAACCTGATAATCACGTCCCAGGAGCCTTTTGGCCTCATGCAGCTTCCCCTCCTGGACCAGGTTGCGGATGGATGTGCTTGAAACAAGGATGTTTTCAACATAGACCGGCGGCACCACGTGAACCTGGAAATCAAGCGCTTTGCCCATGCCTTCAAGCAGCTCAGTCCCCCCCTCACGCCCGGCGCCGAAAGTGTAGTCGTACCCGACCACAATTTCTTTAATTCCGATTTTGTTGACCAGTATGTCTTGAACAAAACTTCGGGCCGAGATTGAGGCAAACTGCCGGGTAAAGGGAAAACAAAATATGACTTCCATGTGGGCCGCTGAAATTAATTCAAGCTTCTGTTGGGTTAATGTAATAAGTGGTGGACCATTGCCCGGTTTCATGACCTTGATGGGGTGAGGATCAAAGGTTATTAACGCGGATTGACCGTTAATGGCAGCAGCTCTTTTTTTGGTCAGGTCGAAAAGGCTTAAATGCCCTTTGTGGACGCCGTCAAAATTCCCAATTGTGAGCACGGGGTTTCGAAGTGTCTGGTTAAACTGTTCCAGATTTGAAATAACAGGCATCACTTAATGAATACTCTCCGATAAAATTCATGTGCTAAAAAACCGTGTACCCTCAGAATCGAGGGGATGATTCCACAATAAAATGAGTTGACAAATATAACCCAAAAGTATACCTTCCTCCCCACGAAATATCAACTTTATTTTCGCGCCGAAGTGGCGGAACTGGTAGACGCGCTAGGTTCAGGGTCTAGTGGGCGTACGCCTGTGCGAGTTCGAGTCTCGCCTTCGGCACCATTTTTGAGAAACAGCCGCGATCTTAACGGATCGCGGCTTTTCTTTTTTCGCGCCCGCATCTGAACTTTAATTAAAACAGCCGCTTTCTCGATTCGCCGGAAACTTCTCCTGGTTCAATTTCCCTTATTTCGGTGGTTGACAAAAGATTACAATAAATATAGTAAAAGGGCGACTGTGTGCATTAGTCGCCCTTTTCTTTAATCAAAAATCAACACATCAGATCAACCGGCAGAGAAATTTATGAATCTTTTTTTTCTTTCCATATTGTTAATCGTTTCCGGGGGAATTTTAGCCCTGATACTCTGGCGCCAATTTACGGTGATGAAGGCAGTCGGTGTTTTTGCGATGAGCGCCGGGTGCCTTCTCGGATTGATCGATGCCTTGGCCAAGTTGTTTAATCCCGGCCAGTATTCATTTTCCGTTGACTACCTGAACGTATTGTCCCTGTCATTTAAGATTGATGGTCTGGCCGCTTTTTTCCTGGTGGCGATTTTCGCTGTATCACTGTTGGCCGCTATCTACAGCTTTCATTACATGGACAAACCGGAAAAAACGTTGCGAACTGCCGTCAACTACCTGTTTTTCAGCCTGTTGATTGCTTCCATGGCGTTGGTTGTGACCGCGGAAAATATGATCGCATTTATGTTTTCCTGGGAAATCATGTCCCTGTCATCTTTTTTTCTGGTCATATACGATCATCAATCGCCGGAAAACCGGAAAGCAGGGTACCTCTATTTTGTTTTTTCCCATGTGGGTGCCATGTTCATTTTTGCGGCATTCGGTATCATGTACGGCTATACGGGCAGTTTTGGATTTACATCTGCTTTGCCCGAAACGGCAAAAATCCTGGTTTTTATTCTCAGCTTTATCGGGTTTGGTTCAAAGGCCGGTGTGTTTCCATTTCACGTCTGGCTGCCCCACGCACATCCGGCAGCGCCGAGTCATATCTCAGCCGTCATGTCCGGTGTCATGATCAAAACCGGTATTTACGGTATTGTGCGGATGTACTGGGTGCTTGATCTGCACACGCCGTTATTCGGTGAAATCGTTATGATCGCGGGAATGGTTTCCGGGATACTGGGTGTGGTCTATGCCCTCGGTCAGCATGATCTCAAACGACTGCTGGCCTACCACAGCGTTGAAAATATCGGGATCATCCTGATCGGCATCGGTATCGGCATGATCGGGGTCTCTTCCGGCAATCCACTCATGGCTGTCCTTGGATTCGGAGGCGGCCTGCTCCACGTGCTGAATCATGCGATTTTTAAATCACTTTTGTTCATGGGGGCCGGGGTAGTCATCCAAAAGACCGGAACCCGTACCATCGATGCTTTGGGTGGGCTTTTAAAAAATATGAAAATTACCGGGGTCACCTTTCTCATCGGTTCCCTGGCCATTTCCGGACTTCCCCCCTTTAACGGATTCGTGAGTGAGTTTTTGGTGTATCTGGGGGGATTCCAGGGCGTGGCACTGGATAGAACGCCCTTTGTGCTGAGTCTTCTGGCTATTGTCAGCCTCGCTGTTATCGGAGGCCTGGCACTGGCCTGTTTTACAAAGGTCGTGGGTGTGGTCTTCCAGGGTGAACCGAGAAGCCGCGCAGCTGAGAATGTCAATGAAAAGGGGCCGGCAATGCTGGTCCCCATGCTGTTACTGGCCGGTGCCTGTGTCGTTATCGGTGTATTCCCCAGAGTATTTGTTCTGATGGCTTTAAAGGGCGTTTTGTCTCTGGGACTTGTGTCCGACACTGTTTCATTGGCGCCTTTTGTGCAGATGACCGGAAATATTACATTGGCTGTGGCGATTTTCTTTTCAGTTTTCCTTCTGATTCTGGCCCTTCGCTGGGTTTTGTACCGGGGCAAGACCGTTAGCCGGTCCGGGACGTGGGGCTGCGGTTTCACACAACCCACCGTCAAAATGCAGTATACAGGCTCTTCTTACGCGGCGTCCATCCTGGCATTTTTCAAACCGGTTGCGCCGCTTCACGAAGATCATCCGGCCATACGGGGCCGGTTCCCGAATAAGACCCATTACCACAGCCATGTGAGTGATATCGCAGAGCTTCACATGGGAAACGTCATTGTACGGCCGATCCTGTGGCTGTTCGACCAACTGCGATGGATACAGCACGGAGATATTCACCTGTATATCGGTTATATCCTGCTGGCGATCGTGGTACTGTTATTTTTTATTTAATCGCAACCGGTGAGAAAATTTTATGACAAAATCCATTCTTCTTTGGGCCCTCGCCATCATTCTGGCACCGTTTTTTTCCGCGGTCATCCTTAAGGTCAAGGCTTTTTTCGGTGGCAGAAAAGGGTCGCCGCTTCTGATCAATTATTACACCCTCATCAAGCTTTTCAAAAAGGGATCGGTTTACAGCACCAGCACAACCTTTCTTTTCAAGCTGGGGCCCATGGTTTCCCTGTGTGCCGCGATCACCGTGCTCATGTTCCTGCCCATAGCCGGACAGCCGCCGGTTTTATCCTTTAACGGTGACATTATTTTCATTTTATACCTGTTGGGACTGGGACGGTTTTTTACCATTGCGGCGGCCATGGACACGGCATCCCCCTTTGAAGGGATGGGTGCGGCAAGGGAGGCATATTTCCCTATCATATGTGAAGCCACCATGTTCATGATATTAATTCTGTTCTACATCCTTACCGGTAAACTGCAACTGGCCGCCTATTTTTCCGGTGCCCATCCCCTGGAACTCTGGCAGGCGGCAGGATCGCCGCTTCTTTTCGTGGTCATCTCTTTTTTCATCATCCTTTTGACGGAAAATTCCAGGGTGCCGGTGGATGATCCGGCCACCCATCTTGAGCTGACCATGATCCATGAAGTGATGGTACTGGATCACAGCGGACCGGATTTCGGATTCATCGAAATGGGATCTTTTTGCAAGCTGTTCTTCTATTCAACCATTGTCGCCAGCCTGATTTTCCCCTTTGAACTGGGTCACCCTGCATTAAATATGGCTGTGTTTTTTGTGGTGCTTCTGCTCGTATACGTCGCCGTCGGTGTTATGGAATCGGTCATGGCACGCTACCGAATGGATCGCGTTCCCAAATTTGTCCTGACCTCCTTTGCCCTGGCCTTTTTTGCAACCCTTATCACTCTGGAGTTTGTCAAATGAACAATCCGGTTGATATTCTATTGTCCCTTGTGTTGCTGTCTTGTCTGTTTTCATTCGGGTCAAGCCGTCTTCCGGGGCTGATTAAAGTCCTGGCTTTTCAGGGGGTGGTGGTATCCATTGTGCCGTTGTTTGTGGACCCGCACATGACGGGTGGCGGAATCCTGTTTACCATGGTTACATTGACAATCCGTGGCATCGTAATCCCCTTATGTATTTATCTGGCCATCAAGAAAGTCGCGATTCACCGGGAGGTTGAGCCCATCATCGGATACCATGCCAGCATGCTGGCAGGTCTTTTGCTAATTGTTGGGGCAACGTTTGTGAGCCATCATTTTGACGTCCCGGCCAGCCGTGCCGGCGTACTGCTGCTGCCCACCGCCATCACGGTTCTGGTTTCCGGAATGTTTCTTTTGATGGCCCGGAGAAATGCCATTGCCATGGTTCTGGGATATATTATGATGGAAAACGGTATCTATCTGGTGGGGACAACCTTCTCAGCCCATGCCAGACATATCGTTGAATTCGGTATCCTTCTGGACGTCCTGGCCGGCGTCATGATTATGGCCATCATCCTTCAGAACATCAGACGAACCTTTGATGATGTGGATACGGCACTGCTTAGAACATTAAAGGAATAGGTGTTATTTCATGCTTGAATTGGTCTTTCTTGTCCCGTTTTTTGCAGGCATCGTTGCGTTTTTCCTTCCCCGGAATCTTGGACGTCCGCTGCTGGTCATCATTGGTGCCATACACCTGTTGCTGTCCGTTCTCATCTGGGTCTATCGACCCAACTCCATGTTTCCTGAATATTTCGGGGTATCGCCTGAAGGTCTCTTGTCGCTTCTGGTGATATCGTTGCTGTTCTTTTTGATTTCCATTTACACAACCGGTTATCTCAAGGCGTCAAATATTAAATCCGAACATATTTTTACCGGGTCCATGCTGCTCTTTTTGTCCACCATGACCCTGGTAACCCTCTCGGACCATATCATGGTCATGTGGATTGCCATCGAAGCGACGACACTGGCCAGTGCACCGCTGATTTATACCCACAGAACTGCCGCATCTCTTGAAGCCACCTGGAAATATGTTCTGATCTGTTCCGTAGGTATCGCCATGGCGCTCTTGGGTTCGGTGCTCATTACCGTTTCCATGGATGTGGGGAAGGTGGATGGGCCGGTCTCTTTTTCCGCCCTTACGGCCGTTGCCAAAAGCCTTGATCCCATGTGGCTGAAGGCCGGCTTTGTGTTCATTCTGGTGGGGTACGGCACGAAAATGGGACTGGCGCCCATGCACACGTGGCTTCCCGATGCCCACAGCGAAGCCCCCAGCCCGGCATCCGCCCTTTTGTCCGGTGTTTTGCTCAACTGTGCTTACTTAGGAATTTTTAAAACCAACAACATCATGGTCGCTGCGGGCCTGGATGACTTTTCCGGTACCATCCTCATGGTCTTCGGCCTGATATCCATTTTAGCGGCCGCCACCTTTATTCTAAAACAGACCGAGTACAAGCGGATGCTGGCCTATTCGAGCATCGAAAATATGGGGATTATCGCTTTCGGAACGGGCGTTGGGGGGCTGGCCGCCTATGGGGCCATCATATGCCTGATCCATCACAGCCTGATCAAATCCTCCCTGTTCCTGACCTCGGGCAACATTCTATTGGGTTACGGCAGTCGGCTGATTAAAGGAACCGGGAACCTGGTCAATTGCATGCCCAGGACTTTTGTGGCGTTTTTCGCAGGATTTGCGGGCATCTCCGGATTTCCGCCATTCGGTATTTTTATCGGGGAGTTGTTTATCATTGTGGGTACGTTCCGTGCCGGTCACTATGTGGGTGTCGGCATATTTATCCTGAGCCTGTGCGTGATTTTTGCCGGTTTTGCCAACCAGATGCTGAAGATTTCCTTTGATGATACGGATGCGACGATTCAATTGACGGAAAGCGCCGGCATGGTCTGGCCCCAGTATACCTTGCTGCTGACATCCCTGCTGTTGTGCTTCTGGGTTCCGGACACCCTGTACCGGACCATTATCCATGCGGTCACGTCCATCGGCGGAGGATTTTAATGAAAACGGATTTTTTAGAGATTTCTAATGGTGGGGCCATCAGTCGCAATCAGATTCCGCACCTTTCCTTTAATGCTTTTCATGAGGAAGCGCTTAATATTGTCGGAAACGGCGGCAAGGTGGTCCATTATTTCGCTTATTCCGATGACGGTTCCGTCAAACTGCTGGCCGTATTAAGAACAGATACCCTGCTGGTGGCAGGATGTGATGCGCCGGAGGCCTACCCGTCGTTGAGCAATCAATGCGAACCGTTTCACATGTTTGAGCGGGAGATGGCTGAACAGTTCGGAATCAGGCCTGAAGGCCATCCATGGTTGAAAATGGTTCGCTATCACCCCAACTGCCGGAATGTGCCGGATGTTTTCGGCAACAATTACCAGGAAGACATCCCGGGAAATTACGATTACTACACTGTGGAAGGCGAAGAGATTCACGAAGTGGCTGTGGGCCCGGTGCATGCAGGCGTAATCGAGCCCGGGCATTTCCGGTTCAACTGCATCGGGGAACGGGTTCTTAATCTGGAAATCCAATTGGGATATCAACACCGGGGCATTGAAACACTTTTAACGCAGGTGGATGCCAAACGGCTGCCGGTGCTTGCAGAGAGTATTGCAGGGGATACCACCGTGGGACACAGCCTGTGCATGGCCCAGGCCATGGAGGCCTTGTCGTCTACTAGACCGGATGCCGGCGCACGAATTATCCGAACCATTGATTTGGAACTGGAACGTATCCAGAATCACGTGGGTGATTTGGGCGCATTGAGCGGGGATGTGGCGTTTCTGCCGCCTGCAAACTACTGTGGCCGCATGCGGGGTGATTTCTTGAATATGGCGCTGCTCCTTTGCGGGAACAGGTTCAGCAAGGGATTTATTCGACCGGGTGGTGTGCTTTTTTCCATGGACAATGAAGTCCGTAACATTTTGACAGAACGGATTGTTGAGATCAAACCGCAGGTGAAGCATGTCATCGAGCTTCTTTTTTCCACATCCAGTGTCCGTTCCAGATTTGAAGGTTGCGGCGCTGTCAGCAACTCAGATGCCGAAAAACTGGGTCTGGTGGGCCCGGCCGGTCGGGCCTGCGGCATACCCTATGACGTGAGGCGCTGTTTTCCCACTGAGCATTACAGTAACCTGGATATCCCTGAAAATGCTGAGCCCACAGGGGATGTTTACGCCAGGGCAAAAGTAAGGGCCGACGAAGTTATGCAATCCATTGATCTTATTCAGTCCATGTTGACCGATTCGGTTGAAACAAATTGTGTGGGTTCGGGAAATGCTTCACCGGCAGCCTCATCCTTCGTTGTTACGGTGAATGAAGCCTGGCGTGGGGAGGTGTCGCACTGTGTTTTGACGGATGCACAAAGCAATATCCTTCGCTATAAGATTAAGGACCCCTCGTTTCACAACTGGAACGGATTGTCCATGTCTTTGCGGGATACGGAGATTCCTGATTTCCCCCTGAACAACAAGAGCTATAACCTGTCCTACTGCGGGTTCGATCTATAGGCAAACTACAATCAAAGAGAAACCACAATGCTCAATACACTGAAAAACAGATTTGAACAGGGCTACCGAACGAGCCGATACCCGAAAGAAAAAATTGCCTTATGGGAACGTTACCGAGGCTTGCCGCAGATCAATAAAGACGCATCCGCGGACCTGGTTCGTCAGTGTGCCGAAGCGTGTCCCCAGAATGCCATTGATGTTGAAAACAGATTAATTGATATGGGTCGTTGTATATTTTGCGGAACCTGTGAAAGAATTTCGAAAGGTCAATTTGTCTCTTTTACCCAGGACTTTGGAATTTCCGTTGCCGAAAAAAAACATTTGCTGACAGACGGGACCCTTTCATCTTTGGCCGACCATTCAAAGCAGCACTTTAAGAAGCTTTTTGGAAGGTCTCTTCAGCTTCGCCAGGTGTCCGCCGCAGGTTGCAATGCCTGTGAAGCGGATTTAAATGTGTTGGCAACACCCTTTTTCGATCTTGCCCGGTTTGGCATCAACTTTGTGGCATCCCCCCGTCACTCCGATGGCATTGTGGTGACCGGCCCTATTTCGAGGAACATGAAAACGGCGCTTTTGAAGACATACGAAGCCGTGCCTGATCCCAAAGTGGTCATTGCCGTGGGAAGTTGTACCCTGACAGGCGGCCCGTTCAGGGGGAGCCCTGAAATCACCGAAGGTCTGGACAGCCTGTTGCCGGTGGACCTGTTTATCCCGGGTTGTCCGCCCCATCCCCTGACAAATCTGCATGCACTGCTGACTTACTTTAAATAGGGGCCATCTAATGCTGAATCATGATGGTCGGATACAGCCCTTCCTTTTCTCCTTTTGGGTACGGCTGAAGGGTGTTGAACGAAATTTTCTGGTTCCGCTGAGCATGTCCCCGATTGGCCTTTCCATCGAAAAGGGCGCCGTTCTCTTTCAGAATGTGATGAATCCGTTCTTTGAATGCGGAAACAAAACCGGCCCCGTTCCCTTCAAATATCATGTTCCCTTTAGACATCGTGGTTTTCACTTTTGATAAGACATCAAGGGGTATGCTGTTGACTTCAAGGTCGTTCTCATCTTTCACAAGGCCCCACACCAGATGGCCTGCCGGGACCGTCAGCGGTTTTTGGATATCGATAATGGTATGGGGCATGATGATGGTGTCTTGACCCACGGTAAGCCGTGAGTTGGGCTGACCCCTCAGGAAGGCGTTAAACCCCACGAACACATTTTTACCCAAATCAGCTTCAATGATCTTTGCGCCATGGGCGGTGATGTCAAACCCCTCAAGCCGCGAGTTGATGATGTAGCACTGTTCCTGGGCGTTGGCGCCTTTTCCGAGCCACGAATTTTCAAGGTAGGCACGCTGTGCGACCATGACATTTTCGCTGATATGGATTTTGGGCTTAATCACCGAATAACGGTTCAGAGAGCTGCTTTCGGGAACCCATGCGGGCTTTTCGATATTGACGACGCTAAAGATCTGCTCAAAGTCTTTCTTACGGTCCTCCACGAAATCCATGAATATCCCCCGAGGCGGGAAACCTTCGGCAAAATAAATGTAATCCTTCAGACGGTCGACGGGATACCGGTACAGGAAGTTGAACGCATCAGGACTCCGTACCCAAACGGTTCCGGGAGCGATGTTCAGGTGATTGACCTCACCGGCCTGAATGTATGAAAACGCACCGATCACGCTATCATGCATTGTGGTCAGGTCAATGGTTGAAAAAGGTCCAAGGAAAGATCCTTCCACAGGGGATCCGTGGATATTGGCATAATGGGTTGAGATGGTGTCCCTGATAAAGAATCTTTCCAGTGTTTCAGGGTCATGGGAAAAACAATGGACCAGGGTTTTGATGAGAAAGCTTTCTTCAATTTCAATCTCCTCATCCACGTCAACAGGAATTTCAAAATCCTGATACTGAAACAGATCGCCTTTTTTCTTGAGTTCATCGCCGCGGATGTCGCTTTTGTAAAGAAGCGAGTTCGTCACCTGGCATTTCCCCAAAAAATGGCTGCCGGACAGGTTGGAGTGCTTGAATTGAAAGTTGAGCGGGTGGTGGGGTGTAATCCCGTAAAACGCATAAAACTTCGCCATCTTATCCGGTGGAATAAGATTTTGAACAAAGGGCTTTACATCGTAGTCATGCTCTCGAAGGTTAATATTGACCCGCTGAATAATTCTGTCAAAAAGCCTTTCCAATTCCTTCATCACTTATCCACATTCTTTAAGGGTTTCGACAAAAAGTAGTCTTACACAGGCTTTTTTGGTTTGTCATCATTTTTCTAAATGTGCTCAAATTAAATTCAACCCAAATCCTGACTTATCCCGTAGCTGTTGTTGCATTTCCCCATTGACACATAGGGGTAAATCCCGTAAGCATTGAAAACTTGCCCCTCCCTCTCTCCGCGCCGGAAGCTGGACCGGGATGCACGGGATGCATTACGAATATCAGATAGGAGGTCTTCTGTGAGCGAATATCGCGTTAAGGAATTAATGGTGCCGCTGTCGGAATATGCTACGGTTGCTGTGGGTTCAACCCTGTTTGATGCGGTCCTGGCCCTGGAAAAAGCCCAGGCGGAGTTCGACCACACCAAATATAAGCATCGTGGTGTCTTAATTTTAGATAAAGATAAGCGCGTTGTTGGAAAATTGGGTCAATTGGATGTGCTGCGGGCCCTTGAACCGAAAGATGAGAGTCCGGCTGAAATTAACGAACTGAGCCAATTCGGATTCAGTTCCAGTTTTGTCCACAGACTGCGCAAGCAGCAGCGATTGAAGGCAGCGCCTTTGAAAGATCTTTGTAGCAACGCCTCCAAATTAAGAGTGGAGGATTTCATGCAGGCCCCCTCTGAGGGCGAGTTTATAGAAGAGGACGCTTACCTGGATGTGGCGATTATGCAGTTGGTCACGGGGCGCCATATATCACTGCTGGTAACCCGGAAAAAGGAACTTATCGGGATATTGCGCATGACCGACACTTTTGCGGCCGTATTCCACACCATGAAAGATTGTGAAATCGATAAGGCTATCATAAGGAACCATCATGAAAAAATTGGAAAAACTGCTGGGCCGGATTATTCAAAGAATTAATATCAATTTGCGGGAACTTGATTACGACGTAAGTCCGTTTATCAAAGATCTGGTTCCACTGAATCAGATGGATAAATTCTATGCCTTTTACGGCATTACCCCCAACCATCCCCTTGATTTTGTGTTCAGACATTCCAGTCTGGCCGGTAGTTACTTCCTGGGGAAAATCCGTGCCAGAAACTCGATCCTCTATAAAAGTGATATCCGGGGTGACGAACTAAAACACCAGGGTGATATGTTCCATTATCAAAAGTTTGAAATCCCCATTACCAGAGATGAAGGGATTGACATCGAAGACAGTTTTCTGATTAAAACCCTGGTTCACAATTTTTCACATGATCCGGAAACCTTGGAAAAATTTTTTATCAGAGATACGGTTTCAACCCATTATGCCAATATTCACGGCTCTCCCATGGATGGGTGTTTTTTGGGGCCGTTTGCCACCGTTGATTTGACCACCATGCGGGATTGCGTTATCGGAACCTTTTCCTATGTTCAGGCCGGTGAGGTTGATCATCTTAATGTAGATCCCGGCACCGTGTGGGTTCGTAGTCCCGACGCGTTTAATTTTTTGTACCGCTATCCCCTCAATAAATTAAATCATTACCTAAATTTTATTGCAGGCAGGCAGCCACAGGGGTTCATTATGGACTTTGTGGAAAACCGAAAAGAGGCTTTCCAGCGCGTTTTTGATGTGGTTAATATTGAACAGTCCATTCCTGTTCCCGACAGCGCCTCATTGGATCGTTATGCGGTGATCAAACCCAAGACGGTCATCAGCGAAAATGTCTTGGTGGCCCAGCGCGCCTACCTTCAAAATGCGTGGCTCGGCAAAGGTGCCAACGCACAGGAACAGTGCTACATCATCAACTCACGGCTTGAGGGATTTGATATCACGGCTCATGGTGCGAAGATCATTGAAGCTGATTTGGGTAAAACGGTGTTTGTGGGGTTTAACTCCTTCCTGAGGGGTCGGCCGGATTCCCGGCTTACCATAGGCCAGGACTCCATTATCATGCCCCATACCATCATCGATATTAAACAACCATTAACCATACCGCCCGGTCACTTGGCCTGGGGGTTGATTACGAATTCGAAAGAGCTTGAAACCAACAGCATTGCCCTCAAAGACTTATCCAAGATCAGTGATGGCCTCATAAAGGGCAATATGTCTTTTGAAGGGAGTGGCGCCGGTTTTGTCACCGCCTTCAAAGAACGTATTCATCACATTTTAGAGGCCAACGGGGCCTTCTTTGATGGTGAAAAAAACAGGGGACATGCCCAAAAGAACCAGAACATCTCCTTCAATACAATTCAGCCCTACCCGGACGGCGAATTGCAAGGGCTGTATCCGGCCATTGTGATTCAACCCTGACCTCCCCGGAATTACCATCCAACAATCCAACAAGGGCAACCACGGGGGGGGGGGCCTACGTCAGCGGCTGTTTTCCTTCACGGACTCAAGGGCTTCCCATCGCTGGTAGGTTTTTTCAAGTTCGACTTCAAGGGATTCAAGCTGCTCTTTGGCGCTTGCGATTTCAGCGCTTTCTCTTTTGTAAAACGTCGGATCGGACAGGTCTTTATAGATCTTCTCATGTTCCAATTCCAGGGATTCAATTCGCGAGGGCATGGCTTCAAGCTCTTGTTTTTCCCGGAAAGTGAGCTTCCTGGGGCCTTTCGGTTTCGGTTTGGGCTTTTTCGTGATATTTCCCCCGGGCCTGGGGGGGATTTCTGTTGCGTTCTTTTTTCGCTGTTTCAGCCAGTCGTCGTATCCGCCGATATATTCGGTGACCTGCCCGTTCCCTTCAAAAACGAGTATGTTTGTGACCAGGTTATTTAAGAATGCACGGTCATGACTTACCAGAAGCACATTCCCTTGATAATTCAACAGCAGTTCTTCCAGCAGTTCAAGGGTTTCGGTATCCAGATCGTTGGTGGGTTCGTCCAGCACCAGGAAGTTGGAAGGTCTCATGAAAAGTCGCGCCAGCAAAAGCCGGTTCTTTTCTCCCCCGGAAAGGGTTTTAACGGGACTTCGCATCTGGTCCGGCGTGAACAGAAATTCCTTGAGGTACCCCACGGCGTGTCTGCTTTTACCGTTGATGATGAGGAAGTCTCCACCCCCCGTTACATTCTCAATGACGGTTTTTTTCGGAGCCAGTTGTTCTCTTGTCTGGTCGAAATAGGCGCACTCGACCCGGGCGCCCAGTGTGACATGGCCTTCAGTGGGTTCCAGCTCCTTCAGAAGTACCTGAATGAGGGTCGTTTTTCCACAGCCATTGGGCCCCATGACACCCACCTTATCTCCCCGCAGGATGGTGGTGGAAAACGCCTTAAAAATCGGGCGGTCATCATCATAATGGTAGGTAACATTTTTCGCTTCAAGGACGCGTTTTCCGGATCGGTCCGCTTCCTGGGCCTTCATTTGTACCCGGCCGGTTTGTTCGCGCCGTGCTTTCTTTTCCTCGCGCATTTTCATCAGAGCCCGCACCTTTCCCTCATCACGGGTTCGACGGGCCTTGATCCCCTTTCGGATCCAGATCTCCTCTTTGGACATCTTCTTGTCAAATTTCCGGTAATGTTCTTCTTCAGCGTCAATCAGCGCGCTTTTTCTATCTAGGTATGTTCTGTAATCACATGCCCAGCTTGTGAGATGCCCCCGGTCAATTTCAATGATTCGGGTGGCCAGTTTTTCCAGAAATACACGGTCGTGACTGACGAAAAGAAGGGCCTTTGGGTATTGAAACAGAAAATTTTCCATCAATTCAATGGAAGGAATATCCATGTGATTGGTGGGTTCATCCAACAACAGCAGATCAGGGCCTTCCGCAATGGTCTTCGCCAGAAGAACTCTTCGCTTCATTCCGGCTGAAAGCGTCCCAAATTCCGCGTCCGGCGAAAGTTTAAGCCGGGTGATGACTTTTTCGATCTGGGCTTGAATTCCCCAGGCATGTTGCGAATCTTCAGAAAGAGTGCTTTTTAGACCGGAGGAAACAATATCAATTATTTTCCCCTGGATCTGTCGAGGAACCTCCTGGGAAAGGGTTCCCATGGCCAGGCCGGGTTTGCGAAATATATCCCCTGAGTCCGGTTTGATCTCGTTGTTGATCAGGTTTATGAGCGTGCTTTTTCCTGTACCGTTTCGGCCCACCAGGCATATGCGCTCACTTTGTTCGATTTGAAGACTGACGTTGTCAAGGATCAAAGGTCCGCCAAAAGCCAGGCTGATGTTCTGAAGGCTCAATATCGCCATGATGTTATCTTATGTTTATTTCCAGGTCTCTTTTATGAAAAAGGTGCAGATGAGCGCCAAAAGTGATGAGATGAACAGCACCAGGAGCAATGTCGAATAACCCTCAAGGGCATAGCTGCCGGCAGCTGTTTTGGGGTACAGGTCCAGTATCCATCCCAGAAAAGGCATGAAAACAGCGCCTCCCAGAAAAGGGAACAGATTGACCGTTCCGACGGAAGTACCGGCGATTTCTACAGGAAACAGTTCCTTGGTGGTGGTGAAGCCGACGACCACGATGGAAGAAGCGGAAACCGAAAGCACAAAAAAAACGGCGTACAATGCCGGCTTGGGCAGCCCGGCAGGGACAAGGTAGAGAAACAGGAGCAGACATGCCAGGATGCCGGTGCAGATCATAAAAGGTTTCTTGCGGCTTTTTAGAACCCTGTCGGAAACAAAGCCCAGCAACGGGCTGCCCACAATCATGCCATAGGCGATCATGCTCAGAACGGCCCCTGTTTCCCCCTGGCTTAATCCGTACACATGCATCAGATAGGGCCCTCCCCAAAGTGCGCCGAATCCAAAAAAAATGCCGCAATCGAAGAAAAACCAGATGGCCACAGGCCAGAAATATTTATTGGAAAGAACCCGTTTTGCCCCTTCCATGAGGCCGATTTCCTCCGGTTTAGCGCTGCTGTCGGTTTCCATGTTTTCAATGGATAGAATAGACGGCCACCCGCGGTCCTGGGGCCGGTCCCTCACCACGAGCCAGACCATAATGACCAGGAAGAGGGTGCAGCAGCCGATGATCACAAATGAGGTGCGCCAGCCCATGCTGGATGTCATGAGCGCCAAAAGCCAGGTGGCGGCCAGCGCGCCCAGACCGCCAACGGCATTGAGGATACCCGCCATGGATGCAAACTCTTTTGCGCGGAACCACTGGCTCAGAATCTTCATGGTGGGAATGAACACCATGGAGACCCCGAACCCAACCAGCACGCGACCCCCGAAAGCGGTATAAATGTCTGGTGCCAGGCCAAAAAGAATGCTTCCCGCAGCGGCCACCAGAAGAAAAACAGTGACGGTTTTTCTAGGCCCGATGGAGTCGGACAAAAGCCCCGCCGGTAGCTGCATGGCAGCATAACAATAGAAATAAATGGAGCCCAGGAGCCCCATGATCCCGGCTGACGTATTGAAATCCCGTACGATGTCGTTTGCCACAACGGAAAGGGAGAGACGGTGAAAATAGACAAACAGGTAAGCCGTCGCCAGTACCCAGAATATCGGCCACCGGTACCGCAGTAGCTTTTGCACCTGTCCATTATCCATTGTTGTTGTCCTTTTTGTCACAAGGGTTGTTTAGAAATCGGTTGAGAAAAGTGTCCCCTGCCGGTTGTCGATTGTCTCTCTCTTTTCATCGGTTTCCAGGGTGGCGGGTATGGCGCTTTTGAGGAAATACTTACGGAACATGCGGTTGAAATCGGTCCATGCGCCTTCCTGCCGGTCCCGTTGTATAAACCGGTTTAAACCGTTGATTTTAGCGTCCAGATCATCCAGCAGATGAAGTGCAAAGGCTTCCTGGAATTTGGGTTCTTTGGGCGAACCAAAATCGTATTGCCCGTGATGGCTGAGGATCAAGTGCCGCAGCCGTATGGCCAGTTCTTTGGGGAAATCTTGAAGTGGCCTCAATTTCTCATCTACCATGGTTACACCTAGAACAAGATGTCCCACCAGCCGGCCTTCATCGGTGTAGTTAATGCTCATATTCCATGAGAACTCTTGGGTTTTTCCCACGTCGTGAAGAAAGGCGCCGGTGACCAACAGGTCTTTGTTTAAAGATGGATAGTGGTCAGATGCCAGGGCTGCCAGACGGCAAACCGACAGCGTGTGCTCCAGAAGTCCTCCCATATAGCCGTGGTGAAAATTCTTGGCCGCAGGCGCATTTTTAAAAAGATCCATAAATTTTCGATCCTTCCAGAATCCGTCAATCAACGCCTTTAAGTGGATATCCTTGACCTGATTCAGAATTGTTCTCAGGGATCGCATCATCTCCTGCGTGTCAAAGGGGGATGTTTCCACGAATATGCCGGGGTCCGGTGTTTCAGACGAAGGCCGCAGTTGAGATACGGTCAACTGAACCTGACCCTGGTAGGTAGCGGTTTGCCCCGCTATTTCGATAACTTCCCCTTCACGAAAAAGAGCCGACAAGGCTTCGGCCTTATTCCAGATTTTTGCCGGCAATTCTCCTGTTTTGTCTGCCAGAGTGAGACTCAAAAAAGGGTTTCCGTTTCGTGTGGTGGACAACTTTTTCTTTTTGACCAGATAGCAACCGGAAACCCTTGATTCAGCTTCTATTTTTTCCACCCAGACATGTCGATGGGGACGACAATCTGTTGATGGTTCAGTCATCAAAGTCTCCTGCCGGTCCCTTGTCTGAATCCAGCGTTGCCGCCCGTTCTTGGATCTTTTCTTGAGTCCACTGACTCGGATCTTCAATGCGTGTGCTCTTTGGACCCAGGTCATAAGACCCTGCCGCCAAAATGGCGCCCAGGGCCAGAGGTGCGGTATCCTGAGCATTAAACACCTGGGTCAGGAGGTTATAAACGAAGTCTTCCACCCCCTGAACCATCCGTTCCCGTATATCCCGGGGCAGGGCCAGCAGTTTGTTTTCAAAGGGCAGGTTGAGTTTCTTGTAGTTTCCGCCTTTAATATCCCGTTCTTCGGCATAACTTGCCATTTCATGCCACATATCGTCGGTCATGCCGGCATCCTGCATTTTTAGAAATTCGCCACTCTCATCCAGTATGGCATTTCCAAAATCATTGACCTTGACGCCCCACGAGATCATTTGCAGTGCCGTTGCCACATTGGCTTTGGTGGTATTCGTTTTCTGAACAATGTTCTTGAGACGTTCCGAGCTATTGCCGGAAGTGCCGTGCTGTGCGCCGGATATATTGTATTTGGCAAGCACCTCATGAATCTGCGCGGTGAGCGGCACCTGGATGCCCTCGTCGCTCTGCTCAATGCCATGGGTGGTGCCGTTGTTGAGTGCGATCCAGTCGGGAAATGCATCATTTGCATTAAGCCCTTGAATGAGAAACAGCGCTTCATCTGCGGTTGAAAGGCCCAGTTTCCCCTTGATTTCGCCAATTTCCGTTTCATAGCCGGCCCATTCGGGCAGGTAGGCATGAAGCGCCAGGTTGGCCAGAAGATTCTCCGGGTCCGGCATGTGGGAGGCATCGATGGCAATGGAGGTGATGCCCGCTTCAAACAGGGTGGGGATTTCAATCTTGGCCGCTTCAACATCTGCCTGGCTTTTGATGCCGTAGTGGTCCGCGTGGATGGCGACGGGAACGGTGATTCCCAGTTCATTCATGACGGCATCGGCTTGCCGGGCGAGATTCCAGTAGTTGACGGGGCAGTAGGCATTACCACCCCCTTCGGATTTGGCAATCTCCAGCATGATAGCAGCGTTGGCCCGTTGAGCAGCCCGCAATGCACCACGAATGACAAAGTGGTTACGACCGTTTGCCGCAATGGTCATGGCTTTGCCCTTCTTCATCATGGCGCGATCAATGACCTTGCCGCTGACAATGAGCGCCATGGAATTGGGAAACAGTTGAACGATGTTGGGGGGACGACCGATTTTCAGCGCATTTTCAAATTCTTTGGACACAGTTCCTTTTTTTAAAGACATACCAAACCTCCTTTTATGTTTGATCCTTCATTTCTTCAACACCTTCGGTTTCCTTGCGTATTTTTTCCTCAAGAGCAGTATTCCCGGAAGCCAGTTTCTTGGCTTTCCGGAAATGGAACATGGCTTTTTGAAATCTACCGGAATTCTTGAAATAGATACCAAAATTATAATGGGCAAGCGCCAACTGGTTTTCCCTTCCATAACACACACCCAGATGATAATAAACGTTGTTCCTAACGGGTTTGAGATAAGAGAGTTTTTTGAATATGCGAAGGGCCTTTTTGGTTTTCCCCTGTTCTTCGTAAAGCGTGCCCATTAAAAAAAGCGATGCCTTGTCCCCGTGATCCAGCTCAAGTGCCGTTTTCAGAACCCCTCTGGCTTTTTTCTGCTGGCCGTCCATTAAATAGGCCTCTCCCAGAGTTCTCAGGATGGGGAGGAATTCCGGCTGTTTTTGCCGGGCCTTTTTGAGGGCGCTGATGGCCTCAGGATATTTGTTTTCCCGTATTGAAACAATCCCCAGCCCCAGTTGCGGTAACCACGCTTCGGGATCTTTTTTCAGGGTATCTTGGAATTGTTTTTCTGCGTCTTCGGGCTCTTTGCAGATGGCCATGACAATGGTCTTAAATGCCGGAAAAAGTGCCTCAAAGTAAAAGGCTTCCTTGTTTAAATTCCCCTGAACGTCATTACTGGAAAGAGATTCAAGATTGCTCATCCTCTCGGGTCCGGTGGGGTGGGTCAACAGGTATGCCGGCGTTTTTCCCGTCCCCCTCCAGCCTCCTTTCTGGATTTTTTCAAGGGCGCTGATCATTGCTTTTGAATCAAAGGTGGACGGCTTGATGTATTTATAGCTCAACTGGTCTGCCTGGCGTTCATCCTCTCGGCTGAAATGATACTGGGCCTGCATCCCGGCGGCCATGGCGCCGGTGATGAGTGCGGCCGCCAATGGCCCGCCAATGAGTATGCCGGCCAGGATTCCCGCCATGGTACCGATCCCGATACTTTTGCTCTGATCGATCCGTTTGGACAGGTGCCGTGCGGCAATATGCCCGATTTCATGGCACACGACCGCCGCCAGTTCATCCACCCGATCCATGGCCTCAATGAGACCGGCATAGAAAAAAATGTGTCCGCCGGGACCGGCAAACGCGTTGAGGGTATCGTCATTGATAATGTAAAATTGAAAAGGAAACGGCTTTGTTTCAAGTGGCGCCAGAAGATAGTGCCCCAGATCATTGAAGTATTTGCAGACAAACGGATCAGAAACCAGTTTATACTGGCTGCTGATCTGAAGAAAAAAGGCCTGGCCCATTTTCCATTCGTCCTCTATGGAAAGGGCATGGGCTTTTGACTTAAAGAAAAGGGGAGACCAGCAGAGAAAGCCGGCGATCAGGAATGAAATGCTTCGCTTGTAACGTAAATGGGCTTTCATATTCACCCCCCATGCCTTACATTTCGAGACGTATCTCCGGGGCTTCGACCCAGAGCCCTTCCAGGTCGTAGAATTCCCTGATGGGCTGATAGAAGATGTGAATGACCACATCACCACAGTCCAGAAGCACCCATTGAGCTTCCTGTTGGCCCTCAATCCCGTATGGTGGCATCCCCCGCTCTTTCAGTGTTTTCTGCAGGTGTCGCGAAATGGCCTGTACCTGTCGGGTAGAATTTCCGCTCGTGATCAAAAAATAGTCCGCAACGGTTGTGAGGTTTTCCACGTGCAGAAGGATGGGATCAACGGCCTTTCTTTCAGAAATGGTTGTAAGGCACAATCTTGCTTTTTCGATGGAGGTCATCACTCAGGTACAATCCTTTCTCAATAATGTAAGCCCTGACCGCTTCAGGAACAAGGAAACGGATTGACTTATCTTCTTTTACCATGTTTCGGATATTTGTCGAGGATATTTCCATGCGGGTCGATGTCAGGAGAAAAATGGACCTGCCGGACGGGGCCACAAAATGATCCCCCTTGCCCATTGTCGAACCCTTGATGTCAAGGTCGGAAAAAAGTGCATCCAGCCCGTGGTTTCGGCAGCCGGCCCGGGAAAGGATCACAAAATGAGCGTAGTCAAAAAGACGTTTGTAATCCCGCCAGGTGTTGATTTCCAGAAAAGCGTCCATGCCCAGAATAAAAAAAAGCTCCGGCTCAGGCCCTAAAACCGTATGAAGTTCTTGAAGGGTTTCGATGGAATAGGAAAACCCGGGCCTGTTTCCCTCCAGGTCCATGGTCTCCAGCAGAGGGGAGCAATCAGTCCCCAGGCGGGCCATGGTCAGCCTGTGGTGGAAGGGTGTTACAGGCGTTTTGGTTTTGTGCGGGGGCAGGGCGGAGGGAATCAGATAGACCTTCTCAAGGGCCAGATGTTGACCGATTTCTTCCGCTGAACGCAGGTGTCCAAAATGGATCGGATCGAAGGTGCCCCCGAGGATGCCCAGTTTCAAGGAAATCTCCTATTTCCTGATTTGTCCCTGCCCGTAAACCACAAATTTGGTAGTGGTCAGTTCCTCCAGACCCATGGGCCCAAAGGCATGGAGTTTGGACGTGTTGATGCCGATTTCCGCACCCAGGCCCAATTGGTTGCCGTCGTTAAAGCGCGTGGATGCATTCACCAGTACCACGGAAGAATCGACCTGGGCCAGGAAGCGCTGTGAACGGTCGTAATCATTGGTGATGATGGCTTCCGTATGTTGCGATCCATAGGTTTCAATATGGTCCAGGGCCTCGTCCATACTGCCGACCACCTTTACCGCCAGTACCAGGTCGAGGAATTCCGCGGGCCAGTCCGATTCAGTCGCCGCCACGGCACCGGGCACCAGGTCAATGGTTTTGGGGCATCCCCTGATTTCAACGCCGGCTTCCTTATATTGTTTTGCCATTTCGGGAAGGAAACCGGGAGCTGCACCTTCATGAACCAACAGGGTTTCCAGCGCATTGCAGACGCCGGGTCTCTGCACTTTTGCGTTAAAACAGATGTCTCTGGCCATTTTGAACGAAGCGGATTGATCCACATAAATGTGGCAAACACCCTTGTAGTGTTTCAGAACCGGAACCCGCGAGTGTTCGGTGACAAAACGGATAAGCCCTTCTCCGCCCCTGGGAATAATGACATCAACATCATCATCCAGGCTGATCAGCGTATTTACAGCCGCCCTTTCAGTGGTGGGGATCACCTGAACCGCTTTTTCGTGGATTCCCGTCTCATGCAACGCTTCCGCGAGCAGTTCACCCAGGATCATGTTGGAATGGATGGCCTCCGAGCCCCCCTTTAGGATGACGGCATTGCCGGCTTTCAGGCACAGGGCCGCTGCATCAACGGTCACATTGGGACGGGATTCAAAGATGAAGCCGATAACGCCCAAAGGAATTCGTACCCTTCCTACCAGCAGGCCGTTGGGGCGTTTCCACATGCCGGGGTACGCTCCCACCGGATCGGGCAGCGCAGCAACTTCCTTGAGTCCGTCGGCCATGGCGCCGATAACCGCTTCGTTCAGGGTCAGGCGATCCAGCATGGCTGCGGAAAGCCCCGCATCTTTAGCTGCCGACAGATCCTTTTGATTTTCGGCTGCAATGGTCTCCCGAGCCTCAACAAGTTTTTCGGCCATTCTCAAAAGGGCATCATCTTTCCGCCCGCTTTCCAGGCTTCTCAATCCCCTTGATGCCGTTTTGGCATCCCTGGCCATGGTCTTGATCATATTTTCAATCGACATGCCTCATCTCCCTCATCCATGTGTGCCGTCAGCACAAGATTGTTTCGATGGATGACCTCGTCATCATGTTTAAACCCCAGAATGGATTCGATTTCAGCGCTTTTTGCCCCCATTATTTTCTGAATATTTCCGGAATGATAACTGACCATGCCCACGGCAACAGGCTCACCGTCTTCATTGATCAGCGATACGGAATTGCCGAGGCTGAATCGGCCTCTCACCCCTTTGATGCCGGAGGGCAGGAGGCTTTTTCCTTTTTCCACAATGGCTCTTTCAGCGCCCCGGTCGATGATGATTTCCCCTCTTGGCGATTTGGTAAAGGCGATCCAGTGTTTTCGGCTGCACAGGGAGACCGGCTCCGGCAAGAAGAGGGTTCCTTCCACATGGCCGGCGAAGAGATGTTTGATAATACCGGGCTTCAGGCCGTTGGCGATGATGGTGGGGACCCCTGCTAATGCCACTTTCTTGGCGGCTCTGATCTTGCTCCCCATACCGCCTGTTCCCAGGAATCCGGGTATGGCGCCGGCAAACTGGGTAATTTTTCGATCTACCTTTTCCACCACGGAAATGAGCCGGGCATTTTCGTGATCTCTCGGGTCTTTATCAAACAGGCCATCGATATCGGTCAAATTAATCAGAAAATCGGATTCGGACAGGTTCGTCACCATGGCGCTGAGGTTATCGTTGTCGCCGAATTTGAGTTCATCCACAACGACCGTGTCGTTTTCGTTGACAATGGGAATAATGTTCCAGGAAAGAAGGGTAAAGATGGTGTTGCGTGCATTTAAATAGCGGCGTCGATGAGTCAGGTCGTCTCGGGTTAACAGGACCTGCCCCACCTGGTGACCGTGTTCTTCAAAAGCATTTTCCCAGGCCCTGATCAGGCTTCCCTGGCCCACGGCAGCCGTGGCCTGCTGCTCGGATACGGAGCGGGGTCTGCGGGTCATTCCCAATTTCCGGATGCCCGCCGCAATGGCCCCGGAAGAGACCAGGACAACCTCTAGCCCTGATTTTTTGAGTGCGCTGATATCCGCGGTCAGATCATCCATGACGGGCATGTTGAGGCCGTCGTCACCGGTCAGGACACCGCTGCCGATTTTAATGACAACCCGTTTAACCGTTTTTAAAAGATTCGTTCTGATATTTGTATTTTGAGGCATTTTTAGAAAGGGTGCCGTTGTCAGGGTGCGGAAAGGGCAACTCGAATTTTATCCTGCACCCTGACAACTGCCCCCTGTCCCCTGTGAATAATTCTCAAAAATGAACTGGGTTAATTCGTCTATTCCCTCGCCGGTCAATGCTGAAATACACATGGATTTTGTGCCGAGTCTGTCAAGGGCTTTTCGCAGTGCTTTAATTTCCTTCCTCTCCGGGTCACTGAGGTCAATTTTATTAATTACCACAAAGTAGGGTTTATGGGCAAGGGCCGTTGAATAGGCCGACATCTCCTTTCTGAGCATTAAAAAATCACTCAGGATGTCGTTTTCCGATGAAAGGGTTGCATCCAGCAGGTGCAAAAGGAATTGCGTCCGTTCGATATGCTTCAAAAAGCGGTGCCCCAGACCGCGACCCAGCCTCGCACCTTCCACAAGTCCGGGAATATCAGCCACTACCAGTGTCTGCGAATCGTCAAAGGTCATGACACCCAGGTTGGGAACCAGCGTGGTGAATGGGTAACTGCCCACCTTGGGGCGGGCCTGGGTGAGTCGGGAGAGAAGGGTCGATTTTCCGGCGTTGGGCAGGCCGACCAACCCCACATCCGCCAGGAGCTTGAGGGTTAATTTGAGTTTCAGTGTTTCTCCGGGGAGGCCGGGCTGTGCAATCCTGGGCGCCCGATTGGTCGATGTGGCGAAATGCTGGTTTCCCCTCCCTCCCTTACCGCCGGGAATGAGAACGATTTCCTGATGGTCAAGGACCAGATCACCCAGAATACGGCCGGATTCATAATCTTCTATGAGGGTGCCGACGGGCGTTTTAAGAATGCAATCCGCTCCGTTGGCGCCGGATTTATTCTTTCCCTTTCCCGGTTCGCCATTTCGAGCGCTCAAATTCCTTTTGGATCTGTAGTCTTCAAGGGTGAAAAGCTTGCGCGTGCTTCTGACGATAACGCTTCCGCCGTTCCCCCCATCACCGCCGTCCGGTCCGCCTCTGGGGATGAACTTCTCTCTTCTGAAGCTGACGCAGCCACTTCCCCCATTTCCGGACCTGGCCGTGATGACGGCTTCATCTAAGAAAAACATTTATTATAACTCTTTGGGGAGGGCAAGTGGCGGTTGAGGTATTTATGCGGCGTAAACGCTGACCTTTTTTCGATCTTTGCCCACGCGCTCAAAGGCGACAATGCCGTCAATCTTGGCAAAAATGGTGTAATCCCTGCCTAAGCCCACATTCTCTCCGGGGTGGATATGGGTCCCTCTTTGCCTGACAATGATACTTCCGGCGTTGACTTTCTGACCGGAATAACGTTTGACGCCCCGCCTCTGGCCGTTACTGTCCCTTCCGTTTCTGGAGCTGCCGCCTGCTTTCTTATGTGACATATCACTTACCCCTTAGTTCTGAATGCCTGATTCAATGCCGCCGATTCTCACAAGCGAATAATGCTGGCGGTGTCCGTTTTTGCGCCGATACCCTTTACGCCGTTTATATTTGTAGACCAGCACTTTTCGATTTTTGCCGTGACCGGTAATGTGGCCGGCTACTTTTGAGTTTTCAAGAAAGGGTTGACCCACTTCAACGGTTTCGCCATCGGAAGTCAGGAGAACATGATCAAACATGACCGCATCACCCACTTCTCCCCGCAGTTTTTCGATCCGGATCTCATCGCCCTCGGCGACCCGATATTGTTTTCCGCCAGTCTTTATGACCGCATACATAGCTTCGTCTCCTTGCTGATTAAAATGAATTGATTACTATAAAGACTCTCTTGATTTGAGTCAAGCAAAAAACGGTTTCCGGTTTGCAGTTGTCGGTTTCCGGTTGGAAAAACTGCAACCTGTGAACCGATAACCGCTTATGTGAACGGTTCCCCTTTTTTGAAATCGGGGAGAAAAGAAGAGCTGACCCGTGAGGGTTCCTTATAAGCTTCCGGGAACTGAACGAACATATGTTTAAATCCCAGTTGTATTGCATGGTCATGGACTTTCTCGAATTCCTGATCCGTAATGGTTCGGTTCAGCTCAGGATCTTCGTGCCGAACAACGGGATGATATTGAGACATGAGACTGATGGGTAAATCGGTGCCGAACTCAATAAGGAGTGTTGTCAATGCGTTAATGGAATTTCCAATAGCCCCCGGCAGGATCAGGTGTCTCACCAGAACCCCCCTGGCAGCAAGTTCATTTCCTGAAACCAGACAATCCAGAAAACCCTTTTGTTTGACCATTTCGGAGATGGCATCTATTGCCTTTCCGGGATAGTCCTCGCACCCGGAAAGCTTTTCGGCCAGTGCCGTATCCGAATATTTGAAGTCCGGCAGGTAGATGTCGGCATACTTTTCCAGACTTTTGAGCACATCCACAGACTGGTATCCTGAAAAGTTGTACAAAATGGGAAGGCCTAGCCCGAGTTTCCTAGTTATCAAGAAGCCAGCTTATATCATTTGTCGTTTCAGTGGGTTACTCTTGGTAGATCCTTACCCTAAAAGACCATTTTTCTCTTCGTCGAGCCTTAGAATGGACATCA
>Ga0222666_1000131_pt1 | contig 58845 bp, 58 predicted proteins | sample AntAcemetagen655_FD_181710 | JGI IMG/M metagenome (GOLD analysis project Ga0222666, IMG submission 181710) | Saline water microbial communities from Ace Lake, Antarctica - #655 | ecosystem: Environmental > Aquatic > Non-marine Saline and Alkaline > Saline | place: Antarctica: Ace Lake...
CCGTCGGTTTATAAGAAAATATTAGTTAGCTAAAACATAGCGGTTAATGCTTGCATAACTAAAATTTTCAAAGAAAATTTTATATGGAATTTATATTTAACAAAATAACGCTGATAGTCAGCGGGGTTCTCTTCCCTTTCCAGAGCCTTCCGCCCGTGATCGGATTAGCATTTCTGGCGCTTGTTACCGCGGTCTTCGCGCTGCTGGTATATAAGACCATCTCCAATCAAGCGCAGATAAAGATAAAGAAGAGGCGCATCTTCGGGCATTTTTTCGGGATCTATCTATCCCGGGATGAACTTGGTCTGATAATCAAGGAATTTATTCAGGTCCTGCGGGGGATCGGCCTATATCTGGCCTATCTTCTCCCGCCGCTCCTGGTCGTAATAGTTCCGGTACTGCTTCTCTGCGCCCAGATACAGGTCAGATATGGTTACGATAACCTCCGGCCCGGAGATCAAGTCAACGTGACACTCTCACTCGCGCCGGGTGTGAATATCCCCCAGACAAAGTTCAAGCTGGAGACTTCGGATGGTGTCGCCATCCGGACCCCGGCCCTGAGGATCCAGGCACTTAAAGAGGTAACCTGGCGGGTCGAGGTGAAGGAACAGGGAGATCACACCTTAACCTTCACAGTTGGAGATACCTTACTCACAAAAAACCTTCGGGCGCTCACTCAAATCGACCGGATCTACCCGGTGACCGAAGAAGCCTCTTTCTTCTCTATCCTAGCCATGCCCGGGGATAAGACTATCCCGACGGGCAGCAACATTATTTCAGCCCGGATCGATTACCCGGAGAGAGATATTAACCTCCTCGGCCTCCAGCTCCACTGGACCATCGCCTTCCTGATCCTGACCCTGGCCTTTGGCCTCCTCCTGAAGAAACCTCTCAAGGTCAACTTCTAATTTATTGCCTCCGGCAATAAATTACTGGAAAGACATTTTAGACCAATCCTGTTTGAGAAAGTAAATAGATTCAGGTAGCCCAATATTTTCCTTACCCCGGTAGTGTCCCGAAGTTTTCGCGCTTCTCAGTGAGCGATTCTTATTGCTATTCTTGATTGGTGACCTGGTTACTTCCAGTACCTTCATCTCTGTCTCCCTGGGCACAACGGCACGGGTAATCCGCCGGGTTTATAAAGCCGGCTCAACCCACTTGTTGGGCAAGTTTCTTGATTTCATCGTGTCGAAAACAATATGTTGTGTGATCGTTTACCATGCCTACTGCTTGCATAAACGCGTAACAGATTGTTGAACCTACAAAATTGAATCCACGTCTCTTCAAATCCTTACTCATCATATCGGATATTTCTGTATTTACCGGAAGTTCTTCCATGGATCTCCATTCGTTTTGCTTAGGTATACCTTCAACATAACGCCAGAGATATGAGTCCAATGAACCGAACTCATCCTGGATGTTTATAACTCCCTGGGCATTTTTGATAGCCGATTTGATCTTGAGACGATTGCGCACAATACCTGAATCAGCTAAAAGACGGTTGATATCACGTTGCGAATACCTGGCTATTGTTTCGCAATCAAAGGATTGAAACGCCTGCCGGTAATTCTCTCTTTTTTTCAGGATTGTCAGCCAACTCAGTCCGGCCTGTGCTCCTTCCAGAATCAGGAACTCAAAGAGAAGCCGGTCATCATGAATAGGAGTACCCCATTCATCATCATGATAAGCTATGTATAAAGGGTCTCTTCCACACCATTTACATCTATTCTTCATTATAAGATAATGCCCATATTATGCTCTCTGGCAACCACGTGTTGACAAGTGTCTATTATTGATTGCAATGTTGAGAACGAAAACAAAACGTTCTCCTCTCGGTTGAGAAAAAACATCCTGATCTATTCGTATAACCTCTATGATTACACATGACATATTGAACAAATAATCCAGGTTAGAAGTACCTATTGTCAAATGGCAGAAGAAGTTGTCTGTATTTATGATATTTCCCTAAATGGCTTTCTAAATTAGAAATAGTCAATCCCAGCAATCTAACTTTTTTCTTTCCAGCTTCTGTATTATTAAGCAACGAACAAGCATGACTCATCATTAAAGCAGATTCTTTGATAGGTTGAGAAAGGGTTATACTTCTTGTGATAGATTGAAAATCAGAATATTTGACCTTCAGGGTTAAAGTTTTACCTGTTACCTCTTTCTGTATCAGTAAACTTTCAATTTGTAGAGCAATACCTTCCAGGATTTTTCGCATTTGCTCTATATTATTTATATCTTCATGCAGAGTAGTTTCTTTACCCAGTGATTTGCGCTCACGTTGAGCTATAACTGGTCTATTATCTTGAGAATGCGCGATATCATAAAAATAGTTTCCAGATTTTCCAAATATTTTAATCAATTTTATCTTGTCATATTTTTTTAGATCCGCCCCTGTCCTTATTCCGATTCTGCTCATTTTTTGCTCTGTGACCTTCCCTACTCCAAAGAATTTTCTTATTGGTAAATTATCAATAAATTCATCTGCATCACAGGGCATTACTACCTTGATACCATTTGGTTTGTTAATATCAGATGCTACTTTTGATAGAAACTTGTTAAAAGAAACTCCAGCTGATGCTGTCAAACCGGTTTTCTTAAGAATATCATTTTGAATTTGCATTGCTACTTCAGTTGCATAGGGAATGTTCTTTTTATTATCTGTTACATCTATAAATGCTTCATCTAAAGATAGTGGTTCAACAAGGTCAGAATATTCATAGAAAATTTCCCTGATCTGATCAGAGACAGCACAATATTTATCAAATCTGGGTCTAACAAAGATAGCATGTGGACAGCACCTGAACGCACGTTTGCCTGGCATAGCAGAGTGTATTCCAAAAGATCTTGCTTCATAAGAACAGGATGCTACAACTCCACGTTTATGAGGATCTCCACCCACAATAACCGGCTTTCCTCTAAGTTCCGGATTGTCTCTCTGTTCAACTGACGCAAAAAAAGCATCCATATCAATATGAATTATTTTTTTAAGGTTTGTATTCACTATGATAAATATTTGCCAAATTTTCCTAAAAGTTGAGCTGAATTTTGTTTTTTATAACCTGCCTGAAAGGGCCGGTTAAAAAGGTCAAAAGTTATGCCGGATTGCTTGATATTTTTTGCCCCGTCAAACTGTTAACTTCTCTTTGTAGCACCGGTTGAACGTTGACTGGGCTAGTTTTGTGTAACTGAAGACTACTACATTTATTAAAGCGCATGAAGGGTTTAAGTTCTTTATAAAGGGCCCGGGCAAAAGATTCGGTCTTTCCAAACCAGGGTTCCAGCGCGAGATTATGGATATGAAGTAGCGAACTTTTTCTCTCAGTTTTACAGTCCATCCGTGCGACCAGTTTCCCGTCCCATAAAATGAAAAATCGAGGGTCAAACCTTAAAAAGAATCGAGGATCAAACCCTAAATACTAAGTAATGATATCTTGGAGTAAATTATCCCACATAATTGTTTTAAATAGATGGACCTAACTTAGTATTTAGGGTTTAACCCTTAGGTTTTTAATTGAATCCGCTCTAGATCTAAAAGAAAAGGGCACCCTATGGGTGCCCTTTTCTTTTAAAGCCGAAGGTCGGATTCGAACTTATATCCTCGCTCGGATCCATTTACACCCCTTTTGTGCTCGTTTGTACCTCGGCATGGTCATATATGGGCAAATACGGGTAAAATAATACTACAAAAATACTACAATAATCAGTGATGGATTCTGCCCTTTTTTGCCCTCACCGCCAGCAACATATAATATCATAAAAGGAGAGGTGATTGTCAAATGAGAAATGGAATTTTTATTTGCGTAGATATGGAACTCTATCAATAGAATATCCACAACGGACTAACAGCCCACTGCCAGCCTATGGATTTATCCCTTGTAACTTCTCGCCGCAATTACTGCCACTGTTAAACCGCAATTATAACTGGCGGAAAGTTACTTTGGCGGGATGGTTCCATATACTAGGTATTCTTGAGTGGCGTAGGTTAGTAAATATGATAGGTAGGTTGAGGTGTATGGAGGGCGATGGATGATGATGGACAGGTCGCTAAGTTTTGCCGGGATTCCTTTAGCTTTATTAGATAAGGGGGAAGGACATGAAGATGATTAAGTGGAGTAAGGCTATAGAGGGAGAGACAGTAAGGTTAGACTTAGGAGACCAGGGTATCATTAAGGTGGATAAGACTGGAGAGAAGACAGGCATAGCATCAGAGTTCGTTAAGAAGAGAGTAGCATCTCCACATAGGCATGAGTTAATCTATGTAGATGCTGATGCATTAGTAGGGAGGTATGAGTAGGTAAGTTATGCTGGGTCGGTTATGGGTTAGCCTTGTGGCTCTCCCCTCCTGCCAGCAGCGAGTGGTTGTTACTACCTTGGGGGTTTGGCTACTCGTCTAAAGAACACAGCATAGCTACTGGGGAGCCGGGCATCGAGAGGTGTCCGGTTTCTTTGCGTCCAGGCGTTTCTGAGGGGTAGCTGTTGGTAGACTGACAGGGAGCCGTTAGGCGATCCTGAGGAGGGGGGCGTAAAGAAACGGTACCATACACCGGGTTTTCAAAGCTCGGCGTAAGCGAAAATAAGGTGGGCTAATTTTTGAGGGTTAAAAGCGATGTTTTACTATTAGCTTGTTTTAGATGGTTTGGGCTGAGAGCTGTAAGTTTATTTTTACCAAGTAGGGTCATTTCCTGTATACTATAGAAAGAGGGAGAAGTGTTATGAGAAAGCTTGCTTTATTAGAGACAGATAGACGTTTGCGGAGAGCTAAGTTACTTAAGGATATTGAGTCGGTACGAAGAGATTTAAAGCGGAGAAAGGTTTGTATTTGCTGTAAGGTGAGAAAGGATTTCACTCATTTTACTAATGATAAGTCTAGGAAAGATGGGAAGGGGGCATACTGTAATATATGTAGAAAAAAGATAACCGCGGGACTAAGGTTTAGAGAGGGGATACGTCAAAGGCAGCAAGTGGAACTTCAGTTGTTAAAGGATAAAGGAATTAAGAAATGCACACGCTGTAAGGCTTATAAAAAGCGTTCTGAGTTTACTATAGCTAGAGCAGAGTTTGGGGGGTTAAGTTGCCGCTGTAGGGACTGTAGAGATAGTAAGAAAAAAAGTAGGGCTACTGCTTTTCATCGTGAGGTAAATGGTAAGTACAGGAAAGAGAACAAAGAAAAGCTCAGGGCTCATAATATAATGAAGTTAGCAATTAAGAAGGGAAGGCTTATTAAAAAGCCTTGTGCTGTTTGTGATAAGGGAGCAGAAGAATCAGTCGGACATCACGATAATTATAGTAAGCCCACAAAAATTAGGTGGCTATGCGGTTCGCATCACTCATCGTATCATTGGGAAATGAAAAGAAGAGGATTGAAATATGGCGAAGCGTTAGAAAAAAATGGCGATGATATAATTGAAGAGTTAAAGAGAAGGCAAAGACTTGATAGTGCGTTTGATTAATGAGTTTATTTTTGAGGGCTAAAAGAGGGGTTTTTGAATATTGGTATTTTGGGAGAGTAATTTTAGGAGGGATAGTTTAAGAGAGGAGGTTTGGGTGGTCGAGCTTTGGTGCCGGAACCTAATTGGCTTGATGCTGGCATGGGCAGGGATGGTTGAAGGATAATACTAAGCGGCGGAACCACTGTATTAGTACCCCTGGATGGTATACGCCGGAGCTAGCGGTGGATTAGCTGCATAACCCATGTTCAAGAAGGGATGGGGAGGTTCACTGCGGGCTTGCTTGGTAGGGAGAAAGTTATTAGGAGGCGCCTGCAGGGACCAGCGGTGTTTGGAGTGGAACTGGGGGGGCGTTGATTTCAATCTTTTAAAATGGGTGTAGCTGAAGTGGATTATGAAGATATGCAGGCGCTTGCGGAGGGAGTGATTTTAGTTATGCCAACTATGGATGTAGGTAGATGGAGTGATGAGGATTGGGAGATTATACTGGATCGCTTTGCTGCTAATAAGGAGGTTAATAATGTGATTGTACTTCCTTTTAGAGTTTCGGTGGTTCATCTTAAGGAAGAGGTTATTAAGGAGTAGTATAGTAGGTATAAAAGAATAGTGGATTAAGATTAAATAAGATTAATAGTAGTTATATAGTCTATAGAGAGGAGAGAAATACAATGAGTACTGTAAAGAGAGCATTAGAGCTATTAAGTATGGTAGAGCATAGGGGAGTAGAGGTAAGAGAACTTTGGGACTTCCTTATGGAGAGAGGGTATGGATTAGCCCCAGGAGGGGTATCTGGAATCTGGAGTGAATCAGAGGGGCTATTGAATCGTGCTGTAGAAATTACGCGCTACCTTGTAAAGATTTTTGAAAGTATTGGATACTTTTCTGGTGAGGCTGATGCTCTTGTTTAAAAGAGAGTGTGGTGATCGTTGGATTGTTCCACGATGTTGGAAAGCTGACGGATGGGTTTGGTGTGCCTTACTACTCCGAGAATATTTTGAAGAGTGGGAAGCGGAGTGATGCGAAGCCTTGGGTAACGAACAGTAAGGAGAGCTTAGGGTTGGGAGTCGGTGCGAAGAGTTTGCTGATGGTTAGTAATTTTGTAGGACTGTATGCGGAGGAGGCTCCGGCGAAGTTAAGCAGTGAATTGACTGTCTTAGGGAGGATGCTGATTAGGAAGCTCATTAAAGGCGTAGTCGCGTTCGGAGTTTTGGGCAAGGTTCGGGGTTGCCTTTAGCCAGGGAGCTTCCTGTATATGCATGGAGATGCTTTTAATGGTAATCTCTGAAGGATGGGGGGACTCAGGATATACACATCCCCTGATTTAACTTGCAGATGATTGGGTGGTTGGAGCATAATAGTTATAGTTATGGAAGTTGATAGATTTGTAGGTAGTTGTCTATATCAGCCCATAGCCTGAATATCTATAGGAATAATTCTATGTTTGTCCGTTTTTGTTTGGGAAAATATTGAATATGATAGAAATAATTCGGCTCAATCAATAGTTCGACTCATATGAGAGATAGAAACAATAGATTCATGGCAATATTTCTCTTCTTGCTTGTTAGTATGCTACTTGTTGGAGGACTAATAGCTGCCCTGATTGGTATATCAGACGAAATATTATACTCATTTTTATCGGGTTTGGGTGCGGTGGCTCCTTTTGCTTTTATTATTTCATTTATTTATGCATGCCGCAGGGAAAGGCCAGCGTGGTATCTTGCAATACTTGCCTTTATGGCAATATTGCCCTGTGTGTTGTTAGTCTTTGTAGTATTTGCTGCACCTCCTGAAGGAATATTTATTCTTTATCCAAATATCGATACTCGATTTGCCCCAGGATATTCGGAAGAAACATTTAATAATATACCAATTGGAATGTCCGAAAGCGAAGTGCTTAACCTCTTAAGAGAACCGCTTGTTGTAGCTGAACTCAATCCGGATTGGAGAATCAAGGAGGAACCAGATACTGTTTGGAGTTATACGGGAGATGGTGCTAGTAGATGGGGTGATTTCGCTTGGCGTGGAAGAGCTGTATATTTTAGAGACGGGAAGGTTGTTCGGAAATTGGCAACTTGGCATTTTGACTGAACATCATTGAGTCGAACCAATCGCTCAAGCAGACCGGAAGGGCTGGTGGAACTACCAAACATTTTACTTTTTACCTGGATTTTCCAGGGTAGCATAGTTTTTCAGTCGGCCCCTTCCGGCAGCTTAGCTCTACGTTAGGAGAATAAAAGATGATCGGAGTGCAAATAGTAGGAATTACTAAAATAGCGATTCTAGTGGTATCCATTTCTATGGTAATTATTCTCCTTATAAGGCGAAAAAGAAACAAGATGGCCGAGGAACTTAATTATCTTGCTGTATTTATGGCTACTACACTTGGAAGTATTATCAATATGATCCCGGCATATTGTTTTCCAGAACTCTATTACCCAAACACATTTTTAATTATTAACATTGGAGTTATTGTAATTGCTGGCTACTTTATATTTCGGGGTATGCGATTAAGCTATTTGAGAAGGAAAAACAAAATCTCCTAACAAGTCGCTCAAGCAGACCGGAAGGGCTAATGCTACTATCAAACGTTTTCGTTTAACCGGAGTTTTTTCCGGGTAGCATGTTTTTGGTCGGCCCCTTCCGGCAGCTTAGCTCTACGTTAGGAGTTAAGGAATATGACTACAAAATTACTATATTTTACATTGGTTGCTGTTCTATTGAACCTTTTGTCAGGATGCTCGAACGATCCCCTAAAAGCAAATTCTGATAAAAGTTCTGAATGGGATGATTATCGTGACAAGAGAGAACGCGGTGTTGTTGCGATTTACTACTCTTATATTAATGGACAAAAGTTTGCATTTGAAATTATTAAACAGGACTTAAGCCAATCTCCTTTATGGAATGCTCGCAATTCCGCAAATCCAGTATTGTCATCAGACGCAGCTGTTACCTCATCTGATAAAGAATTGAAGAATCTGGTATCCAATCCTAATGAATGGTATCTTCATAGCATTACAATGACCCAAGTAAGAACACAACCAGATAGGAATGCACCTTGGATATATCTCATAAAATACAAAGAAATAAATCCCGAAGCAGACGGGAGGATTGAAATACCAGTACTTATGAATGGAAAAGCTATTGGTGGAAAGGCTATGGCCAAATAACACTCCTAACAAGGCGCTCAAGCAGACCGGAAGGGCGAATGCTACTGTCGAACGTTTTTAGATTCGCCAAAGTTTTTCGGGGTAGCAAAGTTTTTTGGTCGGTCCCTTCCGGCAGCTTAGCTTTATGATACGCAAGGAGAGAATATGCCTACAGCAACGTTAAAAATGTTTCTTGCATTTGGAGATCCAAAACGATTACGAACTGCCGAGCTTTCCAACTGGACCGGCAAAGCTGTTGCTGGTCCTAGAAGCGAGTTTGAAAAGGTTTTGGAACGTAAAGAATCTCTAAACTCAGGTGTCTATTTTCTTACGGGCATAGATCCTAATACCAACAAAAGTGCAATCTACATTGGTGAGGCGGAATGTATTAAAGATCGGATCAAGAGCCATTTATCAAAAGACTTCTGGAACAATATCGCTTATTTCATAACGAAAGATGAAAATCTTACCAAAGCCCATATTCGATACATTGAGGGTCGGCTAATTGAAATAGCAAAATCAGCTGACAGATCAATACTTATGAACAACCAAGGTAGTGGTGCAAAACTGCCAGAATCTGATAGAGAAGACATGGAAGTATTTCTAAAAAAAATGCAGCAGGTTCTGCCGGTGCTTGGAGTCGAGGCGTTTATCCCAGCAATATCGAAGGTTGAGAATGAATCGGAAAGAGAAATGCTTACGTGCAAGATTAAAAACGTTATTGCTTCTGGCTACCTCACACCAAATGGAATGGTGGTCTTGGCAGGATCAGAAGCAGTTCTCGATGAACGTAGTTCTGCCAAGAAATGGCCGAGTGTCCTGGTTCAAAGAAATAGGCTAATCGAAGAAGGAGGGCTGATTCAAAAAAACGATAAATATGTTTTTGTTAAAGATACGGAATTTTCAAGCCCAAGTTCGGCGGCTGCAGTAATTCACGGCGGTAGCGCAAACGGTCTTGTCGCTTGGATAAATGCTAACGGCAAATCTCTCAAAGACTTACAAGACGCATAAACTCTTTCAAGCAGAAGAGAAGGGCTAAGCTATTTCGGCGGGTTAGCTCGGTGAGCATGAAAAAATATAACATCGATCAATTTCTTGATTAATTTTACAGGAGACCACCTAAAATAAATTCGGAAGCAAGGGGTGTAACCCGGATCAGATGGTTGCTATTTATAAAAGTGGATTTGACTGCGAGCGGTTCCTCCGGGATCCGCTCTTTTATTTATACCCCAAAAGGCTATAGCTGAGTCTGCTGGTTTAATGATAAGGGTGCGCTATTGCCTTTGTGAGTTAGACGCTTGCCGGTAGGTTATAGCCCTGCAATGAGGGAGTTATTGCCTGACAGGGAAAGGTGACGCCTCTTCATGTTATATCTTGCGGATGGTTTTTGAGGAGAGCATACTCAAGGAAATGAGAACTACGAAGGAATGAGCAGTGAGTAAATTATATATGCCCATCGAAACAGCAGCTGATTGGCAATCATTATTTGAAAATCAAATGTATTGGAGAATAGGTTATTCTGCAAGGACTCTTGCGTATTGTTGGCTGGAGTCCAAAGCCATACAAAAAATATAGGGAGAGAATATAAATGTTTGAACAGACTTTTAAAAATGTAGACGATTTCCTCTGGAAAGACGCAGGGTGCAGTAGTGAGTTAGATTATGTAGAACAAACCTCTTGGGTGCTGTTTCTGAAATATTTGGACGATTTAGAAAAAGACAAAGCTACAGCAGCCGAACTGACAGGTAAAACCCACACAAATATCATTGCTCCCGAATTTCAATGGACAATATGGGCAGCTCCAAAATTGAAAAGCGGCAAAATTGATCACAACGCTTTAACTGGCGATGACCTTGTGGACTTTGTGAACGGTAAACTTTTCCCCTATCTGAAAAATTTCAAAACCGATGCTGAACATGCGGATACAATTGAATATAAAATTGGTGAGATATTCAGCGAACTGAAAAACAGAATACAAAGCGGTTATAATCTCCGTGAAGTGGTGAACCTTATTGATGAACTTCGTTTCAGAACTCACAAGGAAAAGCATGAGATGAGCCATCTGTACGAAGGAAAAATTAAAAATATGGGGAATGCAGGGCGTAATGGTGGTGAATATTACACACCGCGACCGTTGATTAAAACCATTGTTAAAGTGGTGGCTCCCCAAATTGGTGAAAAAATTTATGACGGTGCGGTTGGTTCTGCTGGTTTCTTGTGCGAAGCCTTTGAATATTTAAAGAGCAGTAAAAAATTATCTACTTCCGATACTGTAACTTTACAGAAAAACACATTTTACGGTAAAGAGAAAAAATCTTTGGCATACATTATTGGCATTATGAATATGATATTGCACGGGGTTGAAGCCCCAAATATTATTCATACCAATACACTTGCCGAAAACCTTGCCGACATACAGGAAAAAGACCGGTTCGATGTGATTTTGGCAAATCCCCCGTTTGGTGGAAAAGAAAGAGCCGAGGTGCAGCAAAACTTTCCCATAAAAACAGGCGAGACTGCTTCCTTGTTTTTACAGCACTTTATTAAAATATTAAAAGCGGGTGGAAAAGCTGGCGTGGTAATTAAAAATACCTTTTTAAGCAATACCGATAATGCCTCTATTGCGTTGCGTAAAGAATTATTAAGCAACTGCAACTTGCATACGGTTTTGGATTTACCCGGCGGAACATTTACCGGTGCAGGAGTTAAAACAGTAGTTCTCTTTTTTGAAAAAGGAAGCTCCACTAAGAAAACCTGGTTCTATCAACTCAATCTGGATAGAAACTTGGGTAAAACCAATCCGCTAAACGAAAACGATTTAGCCGATTTTGTGGCATTGCAAAAAACACAAGCTGAGAGTAAAAATTCTTGGACAGTAAATATAAAGGATATTGACCAAACTACCTTTGACCTTTCTGCAAAAAATCCAAATATACCTGAAGAAGCTCCTTTGCGAAAGCCAAAAGAGATTTTGAAAGAAATTGATGAATTAGATAAAGAAAGTACTGCTATTTTAACTGCAATTATGGAGCTGATATGAAGGACTATCAGAAAAAGAAATTAAGCGAATTAAGTGAGAAAAAAGATGCGGTAGTTTCTGGACCTTTTGGTTCAAATCTAAAAGTTTCTGACTACAAAACTGAAGGCATTCCTATACTCAGATTACAGAATATTGGGAAAGGTTATTTTATTGAAAAAAATATAAAGTATATTAGCGAAGAAAAAGCAGAGGAACTAAAGTATCATTCATTTATTGTAGGAGATATTGCTCTTGCAAAGCTGGGTATTCCAATTGGTAAAACTTGTATTATTCCAGAGCACTTTAAATCAGGAATAATAACAGCAGATATTGTTAGAATAAGACCTGATACAAAAAATGTTGATTATAAATATTTAGAATTCTATTTAAATACTGATTTGTCAGTAGCACAATTAACAGGAAATATTTCCGGTGCTACAAGACCAAGGGTAAATTTGTCAAGTGTTAGAGATATTGAAATCCCAATCCCTCCACTCCCAGAACAAAAACGCATCGTAGCCATTTTAGACAAAGCCTTTGCCACCATAGCCAAAGCAAAAGCCAATGCCGAACAAAACCTTAATAACGCCAAAGAACTTTTTGAGAGTTATTTGCAAGGGGTGTTTGAGAATAAAGGTAGTGATTGGGTGGATAAAAAATTAGAGGAATTGTCTGATAAAAAAAAGTCGATAGTATCAGGACCTTTTGGTTCGAATTTAAAAGTCGCTGATTATAGAGAAAGTGGTGTTCCTATGATTAGGTTACAAAATATTGGGAAGGGTGTTTTTATAGAAAAAAACATTAAATATTTAGATACAGAAAAAGCAGAAGAACTAAAGTCACATTCCTTTCGAACTGGAGATATTGTATTAGCAAAACTTGGCATACCAATAGGAAAAACCTGTATAATTCCAGAACATTTTGGAAGTGGAATTATTGTTGCAGACATTGTCAGAATAAGACCAAACAAAAATAATATTAGTTATAAATTTTTAGAATATTTTTTAAATACAAAGCTATCTGTTTCACAGTTGAGTAAAAATATTTCAGGAGCAACAAGACCAAGAGTAAATCTTTCCGATGTACGAAATATTATTGTTCCAGTTCCGCCGCTTCCAGAACAAAGAAAGATCGTTCTGGAATTAGATGCATTACAGGAAGAAACAAAAAAGCTGGAAGTCATCTATCAGCAAAAAATAGATAATCTGGAAGATTTGAAAAAAGCAGCATTACAAAAAGCCTTTAATGGAGAGCTACCCGAAAAAGAGATAGCCCTATGAACGAAGCTGAAACAAGAGCCGAATTAATAGACCCTAAATTAAAAGCTACCGGTTGGGGCGTGGTACAGGGTTCTAAAATCCTTCGTGAACGCAATGTTTGTAAAATTACAGAGGGCAGAATTCAAGTAGGCGGCAGGAGAAAAAAGCCACTTATTGCCGATTATATTCTGGTTTACAAAGGCATTAAACTGGCTGTTGTTGAAGCTAAAAGCGATGAATTGGAAGTGGGCGAAGGTGTGGCACAGGCAAAACAATATGCTGCAAAGTTAAATTTAGAAACTACCTACTCCACCAACGGAAAAGAGATTTACCAAATCTGTATGAAGACGGGTACAGAGGGTTTGGTTAATGATTTTCTTTCTCCTCAAGAACTTTGGGATAAAACATATACCGACCAAAACGACTGGCGGGATAGATTTGCAAATATTCCGTTTGAAGACAAAAGTGGAACCTGGCAATTACGCTACTATCAGGAAATTGCGATAAAAAATACACTCGAAGCAGTAGCACAAAATAAAGACAGAATTTTATTAACCCTTGCCACAGGAACAGGAAAAACAGCCATTGCTTTTCAGATAGCTTGGAAACTGTTTCATGCCCGTTGGAACTTAAATCGTGACGGACAGAGAAGACCCAGAATACTGTTTTTAGCTGACCGTAATTTTTTAGCTGACCAAGCATTTAACGCATTTTCAGCATTCCCCGAAGATGCAATGGTTCGTATAAAACCCAAAGATATTAGGAAAAAAGGGAAAGTGCCGACTAACGGCAGTATCTTCTTCACCATTTTTCAATCCTTCATGTCGGGTACCGATCAAGACGGAAATCCCGAACCCTATTTTGGAGAATATCCAAAAGACTATTTCGATTTTATTGTAATTGACGAGTGTCACCGTGGCGGAGCTAATGACGAAGGAAACTGGAGAGGTATTTTAGAGTATTTTTCACCAGCCGTACAATTAGGGCTTACTGCTACACCCAAGCGAAGAGATAATGTTGATACTTATAAATATTTTGGTGAACCCGTTTATATCTATTCGCTCAAAGAAGGCATTAACGATGGTTTCCTTACGCCGTTCAAGGTAAAACGAATTAAAACAACCATCGATGATTATATATACACAAGTGATGACGATATAATTGAAGGTGAGATTGAAGCAGGAAAAAGATACGAAGAACCCGACTTTAATAAAATCATTGAAATAAGAGAACGGGAGGCGACGCGGGTTCAGATTTATATGGACGACGCCAACCAGAACGAAAAAACTATTATTTTCTGTGCCACACAAATTCACGCAGCTGCAGTTCGTGATTTGGTAAATCAATACAAAAAAAGTAAAGACCCGAACTATTGTGTTCGTGTAACTGCAAACGATGGTGAAATAGGCGAACAGTTTTTACGGGAATTTCAAGATAATGAGAAAACTATTCCAACGGTATTAACTACTTCCCAAAAACTATCAACAGGTGTTGATGCCCGGAATATTCGCAATATTGTTTTAATGCGACCGGTAAATCAGATAATTGAGTTTAAACAAATAGTGGGAAGGGGTACGCGATTATTTGACGGAAAAGAATTTTTTACCATTTATGATTTTGTAGATGCTTCCCGACGCTTTTCAGATCCTGGATGGGATGGAACGCCAGTCGAAGAAGACCCTTGTCCCGTTTGCGGAGAAACTCCTTGTGTTTGCGAAAAAGAACCACCCCAACCTTGTGAAATTTGTGGTCAACGCCCTTGTATTTGCCCAAAAGAACCACCCCAACTTTGTGAAAAATGCGGACAAAGACCCTGTGTCTGCATAAAGAAAGTTAAAATAAAGCTAAGAGATGGAAAAGAGCGTGAAATACAACACATGATGGCTACTTCTTTTTGGAGTGCCGACGGCAAACCAATTTCGGCAGAAGAATTTTTAAATAATCTATTTGGCGAACTTCCTAACTTTTTCAAAAACGAAGATGAATTAAGGACTTTATGGAGTAACCCAATAACACGCAAAACTTTGCTTGAAAAATTGGACGAAGCAGGTTTTGGCAAAGAAGAATTAACCACATTGCAAAAGCTAATTGATGCTGAGAAAAGCGATTTATACGATGTTTTGGAATATGTGTTTAACAGCGACATAAAACCAATCACAAGAGAAGAACGAGTAACAAGAGCAAAAGCAACAATTCTTGCATTACTCAACGATAAACAAAAAGAATTCATAGAATTTGTATTGAGTAAATATATAGAAACAGGTGTTGAAGAACTCTCCCAAGAAAAATTACCAATCTTACTGATAAATAAATATCAATCATTGGAAGATGCCAAAGAAATATTGGGAGATGTGGCAAATATTAGTTCGCTGTTTATCGAATTTCAGCAATATTTATATCTACAAAAAACGGCATAAATTATAGTTGGCTTACAATAAAATTCAGCGGATACAAAATGGCATATCAGGGGTAAGCGGGAAGTAAGAGGTATGATGACCTTGCCTACACTGGGTTTATTTCCTATAGGGCTTAGAACCTCTAATTTAATGGCGGATTGTTAGGGGTAGCAAGGGTCAGTAAGCATGGCGGGAAGAGTATTAAAAAACCACTGAAAAAATAAAATTGGATCATCGTGGAGACCCAGATTACAATGGTGAGCAAATCTAAACAGGTACAGGAGGAGCAGATGAATAAAACCATAAAGACATATCTATGGATAGCCGGTATTGCTGTCGTTGTATTGTTGATGGTTAAGGGGTGTCAATCATGCAGTTGCAGTGGAGATAAGGAGGAGGAGAAGAAGGAAGCACAGGTGGTGGGGCAGAAGTTGACGGAAAATTCGGGACCGAAGATAGATTACAATGTAAGTCAGGATATAGAGCAAGAAGTGGACTTGAAGGGAGAGAAGGAGATCGAATCGAAGTTGGCGGCAACTGCTCCTGTATCCTCTTATTCCGCAGAAGCAGGTAAGAATGAGGTGGGGTTAGAAGATAGGAAAGACAAACTTTCAGAAAGAGTGGTATTGCTTAGAGCTGAGAAAAATAAAAATGAATTAGATCGCGCTCTATTCTCTGCGGCGAGATATGGAAGTTATGATGAGCTTAAAGTCTTGATTGACGCGGGAGCCAATCCCAATATGGGTTTGGCTCCAGCTATCCGTTTCAAGAAAAGACAAAACCTCAAGGTTCTCATCGAAGCGGGTGCTGATGTTAATCACAAGGATGAAGATAATGGTGATACACCATTAATGAAATCATATTTTGATCTTACAACTATTAAAATATTGCTTTCAGCTGGAGCGGAAGTGAATGCCAAGAACGCAATTGGGGAAACAGCACTTCTACAAGCTGTGAAGGGGAGGCAGCACTCGGGTGATTGTCTAGAGATTGTTAGAGAGCTTATAAAAGCAGGAGCTGATGTTAATGTGCGGGGCAGGTATGGTGTTACGCCATTAATGGCAGCGGCGGGAAGCGTTGGTTGGGGCATTAATGAAAAATGCGATCAAGTAAGAAATAATGAGGCTATCATAATCGAAGAGTTAATAAAAGCTGGAGCTAAGGTGAATGCTCGTGATGATAATTATAGGACTGCCTTATCAAAAACTTTACATTCTGCAAACGAAAATAAATTGCAAGCCTTGATAAATGCTGGTGCTGATGTCAATGTTAAGGTGGACGATATTAAAACAAAACATCCACCGCCACTGCTCCTAGCAGCTATCGAATGTGGGGATGTAAAGTTGGCTGTGATATTGATAGAAGCTGGTGCTGATGTCGATAGACCAGATCGTTTGGGACAGACGGCTATAATGATAGCATCAAAGCAGGAAAATTTAGAAGATATAGCAAAATTAATTTTGAGCAAGAAGCCTGACCTGAAGATTAAAGATAATTCTGACAAAACAGTATTGATGCATGCAGCGTATGGAGGTTCTCCTAATATAATAAAATCTATAATCTCTGAAGGAATTATCGATATCAATGCAAATGATCAGGATGGTAAGACAGCCTTGATTTATGCTGCAAAAAGCGGTAATTCAGCTGCCGTAGGTATCCTATTAGATGAAGGAGCAATAAAAGACATTATAGACAATAAAGGGCAAACCGCTTTGACCTATGCTGCCATTAAAAGACATCCAGAAATAGTTAAAATGCTAAAGCAATGATTGATATTTAAAACAGCCAATCTAATTATGCAACATCACCAAGCTCTTCAAGCTAAATAGCGAAGCGTAATAATGAAAAGTTAGGTTTGATATTCAAAGTTTTCATGGGGAGCGGTTCCTTCGGGAGCCGCTCTTTCTTTTTATACTCAGTTGCTCCACCGGTCTATGTTCTTGCTTTTTTGAGATATTTTTGGTATGCTCCCTGCTGGAACATACGGGAATAAAAGGAGGTAAGGGCATATGAGAACAATCGGGTATATAAGGGTATCAACGCTCGAGCAAGAAAAGAAAGGAATATCCTTGGAGAGCCAGACCCAAAAGATCAAAGCATATGTAGATTTAAAGGGGTTGGGGGAAGTGGATATTATCTCTGACCCCGGTGTATCGGGAAAGGACTTGAACAGACCCGGGATTCAAAAGATGCTGGAGATGGTAAGAGCCGGAGAAGCTACCAATGTGGTGGTCTACAAGCTGGACCGGCTCTCAAGGCGGACTCAAGACAGCTTAAATCTTATTGAAGAGTTCACAAAAAGGAAGGTGGACTTTCATTCTATCAGCGAGAATGTGGATACGGAGACCCCCACTGGCAAATTTTTCCTGACTGTTGTATCAGCAATATCCCAGATGGAAAGGGATTTGATTGGGGAGCGGACGGCGGACGTTCTACAATTAAAGAAGATAAAGGGTGAATGGGTCGGAAGAGTGCCTATAGGTTTTAAATTGGGTAGGAGGGGGATATTGCAGGTAGATGATAAACAGATTAAGACGGTGGAGAAGATTAAGCGACTCAGACGGAAAGGACTATCCATCAGGGAGATTTCAGGTCGAGTTGGCGTAAGCAAATCAACTATCCAACGGTTATTAAAAGTCCACCTGAAGGCATACAAGAATAGATACACCAATGCGATGGCGTCATGAACCGTCCCACAACCGAACCATTTTGGGACATTTATAAAGATATAGGGAGGCAATCCAATGGCTGAGCAATTCATAGTCTGCCCACACTGCGGGAAGAAGATTCTTCTGACCGAGGCTATCTCTCACCAGATCAGGGAAGAGCTGATCAGGGATTTTGAGAAGGATGCGGAGAAGACACTTCAGGAGAAAATCAAGAAGGTGGAGAAGGCGGCGAAGAGGAAAGCCCAAGATGCCGTAACAACCGACCTGGCGGATTTGAAGGAGCAGGTGGCGGAGAAAGACCGGAAGCTGGCTGAGGTTCAGCAAGTGGAGTTGGAGCTAAGGAAGGCGAGGAGGAAGCTCGAAGATGAGAAGAGGACCTTTGAGTTGGATATGGCAAGGAAGCTGGATGGAGCAAGAAAGAAGATTGAGGAGGAAGCCTCTAGAAGACTAATGGAACAGCAGAGGTTTAAGGATGCGGAGAAGGAAAAGCTTATAAAGGATATGCGGAAGCAGATAGGGATATTGAAGAGGAAGGCGGAGATAGGGTCGCAACAGATGCAGGGAGAGGTTATGGAGATTGGACTGGAGGAGCTGTTGCGGTCCAGTTTTTCCTCCGATGAGATTATAGCAGTTCCGAAAGGGATCAAGGGAGCGGATATTATTCAAAAGGTCCATGATGAGACCGGACGCTATTGCGGCTCAATAGTCTGGGAGACCAAGAGGACGAAGGCATGGAGTGGTGGGTGGATCCAGAAGCTAAAGGATGACCAGAGGGAACTCAGAGCGGAGGTAGCGGCTATAGTCACTGAGGTCTTGCCGAAGGATGTGAATGGATTTGGTTGTGTTAGTGGTGTTTGGGTGCTCGGGTATAGTTTGGTCGGTGGAGTTGCTTCTGCACTAAGGCATGGCTTATTAGATGTGGCACAGACAATACTAGCGAGGAGAGGGAAAGAAGAAAAGACGGAGTTGCTTTATAGTTATCTGTCTGGTCCTCAGTTCAGGCAGAGGGTGGAGGCTATTGTGGAAACATTCTCAGCAATGAAGGAAGAGCTGGACAAAGAGAAAAGAGCTATTAATAAGATCTGGGCAAAACGAGAGAAGCAAATCGAGCGAGTGATCGGGAACACGGTGGGGATGTATGGTGATTTGGAGGGAATTATATCCCTTCCTCAAATAGAGAGTCTGGAGCTAAAGGCTCTGACGGCGGGGACCGGAGAGAATCCAGAGTGATATAACGTTATCCCTCAAACTCCGCCCATCAGACATGTGATTCTCCATAGCATGCAACCGATGGTGCGGTGTTTACCTTACTTGGAAAACTTGAATGTCCGGTGCGTGTTCCTCGAAGAGGCTGATGACTTTAGGATCGTCTTCAAATACGATACGAACATTGTAATCAAGACACACCTTGACCTTCTGCCAAAGATATTTTTGATACCAATCCAAATTCTCGTGGGGACACGTGATTTGTTTTTGCCCTCCACTGTCGGCGATGATGACAAGGTTGTCGAACTCGATCGCGTATGAAGCCAACTCCTTCCTTGTCTGAACCTCAACGCCGTCCGCATTGCTCCGGGAGGTAACGATATAAACTTTGCCACCGGCTTGTCGGATCGCCTGTGACAAAACAGAAAAGAACTCGGGGTTCTTGGTGATGGTGCCATCAATGTCGAGTGCGATATTCATTACTGAATGAGAATTGTACACCGGATATTGGATCTATCAATGGAAAACCGGGGAATCGGGTGGATGGGGTTATAGATGATTGAGTTGTTATAACTGATATTCACGATAGGAATATGTGAGTGAGATTATTAGCCATAGCCGACATTGACGATTTGCATTGGAAGTATGGTCATGGATCGGCTGACGTGTTGCTTTCTTGTGGGGATGTTTATGACCAGGTCATTCTTGAAGTAGCAGAGGCGTATAACTGTCAGACCATATTTGCGGTAAAAGGTAATCACGACAGAAGTTCCCCATTTGCGGAGCCCATTATTGATCTTCACCTCCAAACCATAAAGCATGGGGGTTTTACTTTTGGCGGGTTGAACGGTGCATGTAAATATAAGCCAAGGGGAAACTTCCAGTATTGTCAGCGGGAGGTGGAAAATCTCTCATCCACATTATCCATGGCGGACATCTTCCTGTCCCATAACTCTCCAAGAGGAATTCATGACCAGGAAGATGAGGCGCATCTTGGCTTTGAAGGATTGAACTCATATATCAAGCGGGTTTGCCCGAAGTTACTCTTCCATGGTCATCAGCACGTTGATCGTGAAACTTCCATAGGAGAGACCACGGTAATAGGTATCTACAGATATAAGGTAATTTGCGTATAAAGATTATGAAAACCGGGGAATCGGGTGGATGGGGTGGATATAGTAGTTTAAGTGTAGTTTAGGATTGAGGGGGTTGATGAGGTTAGCCTTGTGGATCTCCCTTCTCCTTCCGACAGCGAGAGGTGTTACTGTTATGGGGTTTGGCTTCTTGTTTAAAGAACACGGCACTGCTTATCAGAGAGTCGAGGGTGGTAACGCTCTCGGCTCTCGCTGTGTCTGGCTACTGCGTGCTGTGGAACTGGGCAGAGCTGTGGCGTTCGCCAGGGGGAACTGAGGGGTAGAGCTGGGTAGGCTGTGGGAGAGGCTTTAGACGATCCTGAGGAGGGGGGGTGAATACGTTGCCGATAGGGGTCCCAGAGACTTTCTTTAGCGTAAAGGCACACTGAGTGAGGCTTATATCGAGCTTCAAAATGGGGGTTTATTTTTGGGAGTTAAAAGAGGGGTTTTTTAAATGGGCATTTGGGGGAGTATATTTAGGAGGAGTGGTTAAAAGGAACGGCTCGGTACGGTTGAATCTTGTTAGATGCAACCCCAATTTGTTTGATGCTGGCATGGGCAGTGATGGTTGAATGGTAACACTAAGCGGCTGAGCCCTTGCTTTAGAACTCCTGAATGGGATAAGCCGTAGCTAGCCGGTGGAGTAGATGGATGATCCCTGTCTGAGCGGGAATCATATAGCTCCCTGCGGGCTTGTTTGGTGAGCGGAAAGTTGAAAGAGGGCTCCGGCGAACTTAAGCAGTGAAATGATTGTCTTAGGGGGGATGCTGATTAGTGAGCTCGTTAAAGAGGCGTAGTCGCGATCAAAGGGTTGGAGTAAGGTTCGGGGTTGTCTAAATTGAGTTAGCTTGCTGTAGAGGGTTTAGAGTGGATTTAATGGTAATCTCTGAAGGATGGGGGGGCTCATAGGCACAACATTACCATAGCCCTCTTATTCAAAATCAGTAAGTCAACACCAAGGCTATAGATTTACGCGCTCTTTCCACTGCAGAGAGACCGGGAGTCTCATAAGTTTCAGCATATGACTTCTCTGGGAGAGCCTTTATGACGGGGAGAAAGTAATCACTCTTTAAGTTGTAGTGGTAAAGGAAGAAGATGGTCAGGCTGGTGAGAATGATTAAGGAGGGGAGGATAACTTTTTTGAAGAGAGGGGATATCCTGTCGTTTTTCATCTCTGCCCGGTGGTGGTAGAATTCAAGTGAAGACGCTTTGACGGGATAATCTTACTACCGGGGGCTGGTTACATCAATGGAAAATAAATCCGGAATTAGGGTGGAGAGGGTGGAGGGCTATTCCCGAAAAGTTTTTTAAAATCAGATACCTTCTGCAAGTTTTCAGATCTTTCTGTACGGGGAACTTATAATCATTATCTGTATGGGTTACTCATCCGGAAACTGTGCGAATTTTTTTAACTTTTCTAAAATTTGTATAATAGGACACCCACTATCTAATTCTATTGGATATTCCGAAGTACCATAGATACAACAATTTTTCCGGCAATAATCATTGGGATTTGCAGCTATATCCCAGTTTATAATATCACCAGAATTATACACTTCCAATAAATCACATAGCCCCTGAGCTAAAAAATCTAGTCTAATTGAGTCGGTTATTAAAGCCAATCCGAGAGTACTACTTTCATACATGGTTACAAATATCACAATAGCCATGATTTGCCGCAAAGTCAATTTTGACAATTCCGGTTTTACTAGATCACAAAGTTTGTTGTAATTTGACAAATGGCAACTCGGCGAAATATTCCATTCCTGAAAGAAAGAATTCCTGTAACACCCGACAAGATAGAGTGATTCAGGATCAGCCGAAATGTTAAAAGCTTTATCATGCTTCATATCAGAAATGATATTAAGAATAAGATTGTCTTTTCCGCTTGTTTGTCCAAAATCGATATAGGCACTTTCCATGCCATAAAACGAACCCTCCGCAGAGGAGTTAATGCCGTAAGTGATTAAGTCCTTTTTGACTTCAGTGAGGAGTGCCGGAAACCTAGACCGTATTTCTTTTCCGTTTGGGCTTGTTATTATGGTACTCCTCTTCAACACTACGAAAGAATCTCCATCTGGTTGAACTTCGTACTCTGTTTTTAAATTTTCATTTGATCTCATCTTAGTAACCTATGGGGTATAGATGGTTAAGTAGATTGAAACTGATTCTTACTGACAGCGCCAACATGAACCCGATTTTGATTAGGGAAAAATCTCTTTGATTCGATAATCTTACTACCGGATGCTGGTTACATCAATGGAAAATATACCAAATCCGTGATTATCGGGAGAGCTATGCTCCAGATAGAGAGTTTGGAACTGAAGGCTCTGACGGCGGGGACCGGAGAGAATCCAGAGTGATATAACGTTATCCCTCAAACTCCGCCCATCAGACATGTGATTCTCCATAGCATGCAACCGATGGTGCGGTGTTTACCTTACTTGGAAAACTTGAATGTCCGGTGCGTGTTCCTCGAAGAGGCTGATGACCTTAGGATCATCTTCAAACACGACATGAACGTTATGATCAAGACACACCTTGACCTTCTGCCAAAGATATTTTTTATACCAATCCAAATCCTCATGAGGACATGTGATCTGTTCATTCCCTCCGCCGTCGGCAATGATGACAAGATCGTCGAACTCGATCCCGTATAAATCCAACTCCTTCCTCGTCTGAACCTCAACACCGTCAGCATTGCTCCGGGATGTAAAGATATAAACTTTGCCACCGGCTTGTCGGATCGCCTGTGACAAAAAAGAAAAGAACCCTGGGTTCCTGGTGATGGTGCCATCAATGTCGAGTGCAATATTCATTATTGAATGAGCATTGTACGCCGGATATTGGATCTATCAATGGATCGGGTGGATGGGATTAATTAACTAAAATGGATATTAGCACATTAGAAATGAGCATCCTACAAGTCGCCTTATTTTAGAAATATTTGAGATGAAATAGCAATTACATTCAAATGGTTTTTGGAAGAGAAAGAATTGAAATTTGAGCGATTCCGCCGGGAATCGCATTTTTTTTTAGAACACTAAAAAGTGCCTAATTTGCCTAAGCCTTTGTATTGCATGCAGATAGAGGGAATTTGGGATTTTGGCGCACAAAAGGCACGAAAATAGTTTTTACCATTTGACCCCAAAATCTCTACACTATATGTAGGGGGCATAGTATTTTTTCAAAATTGTATAAATTTGCTGATTTTTTAAGGAGGAATCTCTTCCGATGACACTAGATTTGCTCGCAAAGAGAACCATACAATCGACAATAGGATAGATAGTGGATATGAAAAACAGCAGGCAGTTCCAATCATCGAGAGAGTAGATTATGCAGGAAAACAAAATATATTCAAAGAAGCTCATTCAGGTTCTGAAAGAACATGCTCCTCTGTATAACATTCTCAAAGAGTTTGGTTTCCCCCCCAGAAGATTTCAATACAAATATCGCTCCCGTTGTTTACTACATGGTGGAGACAATCCCACTTCTTTTAGCGCCGATTTAGAGAGAGGTATTTGGCAGTGTTTTTCTTGCGGGCGAGGTGGAGATCAAATCACTTTTCTCATGGAGATTTTAAAATGTCCATTCTCGGAAGCCATCCAGGCTTTGGCTTTCAGGGCTGGAATCAATCATGCTCAACTTAGAGATCTTCAATACCTTGAAGCGTCGAGCCAAGAAAAGATAAAGCGCTATAAAATGCTGATAGCAGATTACAAGTCATTGTTTCAGATTCAATACACTAAAAAACAAAGTAAGCGGAGAGAATTATTTGATGGGTGGATTTATGACCAAGTGGATAATCTGGAGGAAAAAATAAAGGAGGAGAGAAGATGTGTGCTAAAGGAGATAGAGAGAATTCAAAAGTGATGTTGACCTATCGCGAAGATGCTAATCCAGCAATTTTTTTCTTTATTAATGATTGGCAAAGCGAGCCGGGGCTCCGTTTATGTTCTTTAGGAGCACGAGGATTATGGATAGAGATGCTTTGCATAATGTTCAAAGGAAATCCCCGCGGTACGCTAACAGTCAATGGGACACCTATAAATAGTAAAGATCTGGCTATGCTTGTCGGGTCAACAGAGAAGTCAGTTAATAAATTATTGACTGAGCTAAGTGCGAAGAGGGTGTATTCAATCCTCGATGGGGAGGATGGAATCATCTACAACCGAAAAATGTATCGTCTTGCACAGTCAAAAGAGACAACGAGCAAAAAGCGTTCTAAAGCTGGAAAGAAAGGAGCGGATGTGCGGTGGGGTAAAGATAAGATAGCTGATGATGAGATTGGGGGATTACAGAAAGAAGAAGAATAATGCCTAAGCATAGCACATGGATAGCATAATTAAGTTCAACCTATGGCAAATACAATAACAAAAATGGCTACTTCATATTCATATTCAACTTCATATTCAACTTCAGCTTCAACTTCAAGCACTATCAATTCAACTAAGTAGTAATAGTGAGAGAAGCTAAGGGTGTATTGGTGGGCGGTGCAAGTAATAAATTATTGTATTTTTGATGATTTGTGGAATCCGGGCGATAATTTTCAAAGAAAAAATAATTTCAGCGTAATAAAAGTCATTTCAGTATTGATTGAAGCGATGGACAAGTTCGAACAATATTATGAATCTGAATTCTGCGATGAGTGCGGGTCACAAAAGCGTGGCTATTCCGATGATAGATTTGTGAGCATCAAAAAGATTGCTGCCTATTTAGACGTATGTCAAACCACAGCAAAAAAAATTCTCAGGGAGAGAGATATTCATATGTACACTCTCCCAGGAACTTCACTCAAGCGTGCCTACTGGGAAGAAGTAAAGAGCGCAATTATGGATATAAACCAATTTGATGAAAATATAGAACCTGTTGGTAGGATTTAGATGGGGAGGGAGTTAATGAATCGGGAAGTGTCTTCAGGAGAGAGATGGGCGTATCTCATGGTTTGCTTGATGTCTTTATGCCTCATTAACTCTTGGACTATACGCAGGGGTACACCTTGTTGGACCAGGTGGGACGCATAGGTATGTCTGAAATCATGCACCGTTGCATGAGGTATCTCATGTTTCTTTAAAAACCTTTGAAGATCGTTCCGGATTTTATTGAACCGTTTCCCCCGCTCAGTTGATTCTGACATCCAAGTAGCGGTATCCGAAAATAGAAAGGCTTGCGGATCCTTGTTTTTGCAAAGACGCGTAAGGATGGGCCGGAGTTTTTCTGCGATGGGAACCATTCCACGCTCTCCGGTTTTTGTAATCGCTGCTGGAAACTCAATAAAATCTTTACCAACGCAATGCACCCTGAGGCAAGATGTTTCTCCGATACGAGCTCCCGTATAATAGAGGAACTTCCATAAGTCAGCCCTGTGAGGAGGGGATTCGTTAAATATAATTTTAACTTCTTCTGCTGTGAAATAGCGGACGGGTCTTTTCCTTATAGGCTTTGGTTTTTCTATCATGTCGGAGCTGATAGGATTTTTCTCCAACCATCCCTGCCTCACACCATATTTCAATAAAGCTATCAGGGCTCCCAAATAATTTTGGACGGTAATTGGTGCGACCTTTCTACTTAAATGAGTAACCCACTCTTGGACGCGGCTAACGGTGATTGCGTGAAGCCTGTTCAATTTAGGGTAATGTTTACTCCAGAAATCGGTGAATGAATTGAGCCTATCTCTATATGTTTCATAGGTCCTAACGGGATGTGTAGCTTGGATTGTATCGAGATAGCTGCGGAAAGCATCCATGATACCAATATCGCTGGTAAAATCACCAAGCCGGTGGGCAAGAAGGTCCTCCTCTATCTTTCTTCTATACTGGGTAGCCCGTCTCTTCTGGCTCTTGGGTATTCCGGTGGACACATCAACCCGTTTACTATGTGGGGGCTTATAGCCAATCCACCAGTAGTTGCCTTTGATATAAATGCTTGCCATGATACTACAATAATACTACAGAGAAGGAGATGTCAAGGGACATTTAAGCACGATATCAACATATAGAGCCGAAGGTCGGATTCGAACCGACGGCCTGCTCATTACGAATGAGCTGCTCTGCCAGCTGAGCTACTTCGGCAATTCCGAAATTATAAAGCTAATTTCGGAAGGTTTGTTCTTATTTCAGAAAGCTAATTAAAGAATACGTATCTATTTTATAGACAAGGTCGAATCCCTGCCTTTCCCTTAACACTTCGGTAACGGTTCAAAACTATCAGAATCCGCGAAGGGGATTTTGATATATATAATATTACTGGTAGGAAATCAAATTAAATGTGTTATTCTTAATCGAGATATATTATCCGCCTTATAATTTGCTTTTCAACTGAAAAGAAAATAGTATAATTATTATGAAGTAAAAATTATAGGAGGGAGCTATGTACTTTATTATTTATAAGTATGTCTTGAAGCCGGGGAGGACGATAGACCAGGTAACCAACTGGATGAGGATCCATGAGGCCACCCAGGCTCAATGGGGGGCAACTGAAGCGGATTTTTACCGGATCGCGCCCGCTCAGACCAGCGTGTTTTTTGCCCGTTACAAGGTAAAGAGCGTCGACCGCTGGACCGAGGGTTTGAAAAAGCAGGATTCCATCCCACTACTTCGCGAACTGGGGGCACTGGTCGATTTCGAGAAGACTGAAAGCTGGATCTTCGAGGAGATACCTTACTGAATATAGCGCCTTCGGCGCTAACGTTGAAAAATAAAGACGTTGAAAAGAAAAAACGTTAAAGATCGTTGAAGACCGTTAACGCCCCGCAAAATGCCGGGCGCCTATCTTTTTAACAATCTTTATTAAAATTCCGAACCAGTCACCGAGGAGCCGGGTTTTAACTTTAACCGCTTCGCTTCAGCTTCGGTCAGCCGGACCTTGTTCTTCTTCTTGATCTTGCCCGCTGTCTCACTATCGGAGGCGTGGTAGTACTTGCCGTTTTTGCTGGCGACAAAATACTCCGGCGGCTTGACACTTCCTTTCCCGCCCCAGATCCCCTTGCTGTGGACCCGGGCTTTGCGCTGGTTTTTCTTCAGATAATCTTTGTATTTGAGTTTGTTCCCGAAGTCGTTATACTCGGCATATCCCTCTTTCAGCAGCAATCCATTCACCAATTCTCCATCTACTATCACATAGGCCAACTTCCGCCCGTAGGCTCCTTCAGTAGCGGAGACCTCAAAAGCCAGGCCAATCTCCGTCCCTGACGGCAAGAGCATCTTGGCATAGTTGGTGGCGTCACGCCCCCACGGTTCATCCGCCCGGTCTCCTTTCTTCTTCCAAATCTCCGGGGAATCAATACCCAGAAACCGGATATGCTCTCCATCCTCGGTGACTAGGGTATCCCCGTCGATCACATACTTAACAGTAGTAGTTACATCGGGGGTAAAGACAATCCCCTCCCCTCCCGAATCCCCGGTGTCTTTGGATCCGCATCCCCCAATCGGAAGTAGAACGATCGTGAGGAGAAGGAAGAACCATAATTGAGCTTTTATCTTTCTATTAACAAGTATTCTCATAGTCATACCCTCCATTACAGAACGAAGCCCTCACTTTGTTCGGGCTACGTTCTTAAGTGCCTAAAGTTTGAAGTGCCTAAAGTTAAAAAATTCGCATCGCCACCAGAGTGATGGTAATATTTTTTTACTTCGTCAAAGAGGATAAAATAGTATAGTACCTCAATAAAGTAAAAAATAAGCAAATGCCGTTAATTTCAGTGTACTTCAAGTAAATTGGTAAGTTAACATCAAAGACGCTAACTTAAGGAGAACTGTCATGTCAAGAATCTTTGTATCGGTAAGGAGAACTGTCATGTCAAGAATCTTTGTATCGGTCATTATTGTAAGCTTTCTGCTAATAGCGATCCAACCCGTCCAGGCACAGTATAGTTATAATCCGGCACCGCCGGTGCAGCAGGAGCCGGGGGCCGTGGGGAAGCTGGATGTCAATTTCAGTTCGGAATATATCTGGCGGGGGATGGAACTGAATCATCAGTTCGTCATGCAGCCGTCCGCCCGGATCAGTGAGAGCGGATTTGAACTGGAAGCTATCGGGAATATGGATATGTCTTCCTCGAATGAGAACCGGGGTAAGTTTACCCGATGGATCTACCGGGCCGGCCTGGCCAAGCGGAGCCGGGAAGGGTCGGCTGCGATCTCATACATCTATTATGACAATAAACATCTCGGATTTGCCAAGACCCAGGAGATCGCCCTGGAAATTTCGTATGGATACCCTTTCTTTGGCGGTGGAGATGTTTACTACGATTTTGATAACGCGGGTGGGTTTTATTTCCGGACTATTATGGGCTATATGGGAGATCTCGGGCCACTCAGGATCATACCTAAACTGACGATCGGTTATGCCACCAGTCACTATCAAGACTATTACTTTGGAGTCAGTGAGACTTCGTTTCTGGATGTAGTCGTATCTCTCAAGGCGGAGTTCAATATAGTAAGCGGGCTGTATATCTATCTTGAAGGCGACTACTATGAATTAGCTAAGAGCGGGCTGCGCCACTCCGAAGAGAGCATTCAGCAGGGCGAAAATTTCTACTGGCAGGGAGGAGTGGACTTTCGGTTTTGATTAACAAACTGATTAACCACGAAGATCACGAAGCACACGAAGAACTTTTAAGAGAACAACAAGATTCAGATCATTCCCCCCCCAAAAAACCTTCGTGATCTTCGTGTCCTTCGTGGTTTAATTAATGTCGGCTGATCTCCACGAAACCTACCACCACTGCCAGCATAATCACGGTAAGCACAATCGCTACTATCTCGTTGGTCTCCAGAGATTCAGTTATTCCAGGCTCCCCCTGCCCCGCTCCAACCAGGTATGCAGATCGGGAGAGGACTAAAACCTCAATCTCTTGAGGTGAGAGGCGATTCATTATCTCTTCAGCGTGATCCCGCGCGATACCCTCCTCAGTCAGAATATTTATAGCCCGGTCTCTGATTATCTCCGTGTCCTGAGAAACAGAGTAGGTCCGGGAAGTGAGTAGAGCCGCCCGTGAAGCGGCCGGAAGAAAGGCCAGAGGTGAGAAAACCGCAAGAGTCAGTATGATCTTCCAGAGAGATATTTTATTCATAATTTTTTTACCTCTTCTTATTTTTACTTTGTAAAAATAAGATTGTGCAAGCATTAAACCAACATTTTAGAGAATTGATAATATACATTAGTATCCCCACTTTTTGTGGGGCGTTTATTGCGCCCCGCCGGCTGCGGGGTGGTTACCATGAATTATCCCAAAGCGCTAAGTTCCTTTATCGGAATTTAGAAATGTTTTTTCTTCTGCATCAATCTAACAATGTTAGTCTTTTTTCAAAACTAAGTTAGCGCTAAGCGCTAACTTATATTACGCCCGGAACGGTAATTAGTTCAGTTGTTCTAACAACTCAGCATGAATCAGGGCATTGGCAGCGACCACTGCGCCCTGGCGGATATCGAATATATCTCCTTTGAAGTCACTTATCTTCCCGCCAGCTTCTTCGACCAGTAACCTCCCGGCGGCGGTATCCCAGGGCTTTAATCCAAACTCCCAGAAACCGTCCAGACGACCGGCCGCGACATAGGCCAGGTCCAGGGCCGCCGAAGCGTCGCGCCGGACTCCCTGAACACGCTTGAGCAGCCCGGCCGCGAGGTCGAGAGCCTCTTTGCGTCTGCTGCGATCATAGGGAAACCCGGTCGCCAGGAGGGAGTCATTAAGCGTCTCCACCATCGAAACCGTGATCGGCGTACCGTTCAGAAAGGTTCCTCTTCCTTTAACCGCCTGGAAGAGTTCATTCCTGGTGGGATCGTAAACAATCCCGACTATGCTTTCACCCCGGTACTCCAGCGCCACCGAGACCGAGTAGAAGGGATACCCATGGACAAAGTTGGTTGTCCCGTCGATCGGATCGATCCACCAAATATAATCCGACTCACCCTCCCCCACCCCGCTCTCTTCTCCCACAACCCGGTGACCCGAGAATGCTCTGGACAAGATCGCAATGATCTCCTTCTCCGCGGCCAGGTCCACCTCGGTAACCAGATCAGCGGCGCCCTTATGATTCACCTGGAAGACTGTAGCGCTTTTTTCCCGGATAATATTCCCGGCGGAATAGACGGCAGCAGTCGCGGCAGACAGCGCCTTATCAGCTATAAGATCCTTTTCCTTAGACATGAGAGCTTCGTAACTTTTTTGAACCGCAGAAACGCAGAGAGCGCAGAGAAAAAACATAGAGGAGATGATCAGAACTATTCTAGTCCAGTATTGCGAAAAAGGTATAACCCAATTAAATAGTATCGAGTGGTATTATTTATCCTTCCTCTGCGTTCTCCACGTCTCTGCGGTGAAATTTACTATCTTTTTGTCTTTGCGGTTTGATTTTTTTGTCCCGGTAATATCAATGAAAAACCGGGATCCCGAAGTATTTCGGGACATTCCAAAACAATTAAATTACTATATCCCACCACCGGAAAAATTAACAACGAAAAAGGAGCAAATGAATATGATTACAATCGATGATTTTATGAAACTCAAACTGGTTGTGGCTACTATCAAAGAGGTGGAGGATCATCCCAAAGCCGATCGCCTTTATCTCCTCACGGTCGATCTGGGTGATGAAGAGAGGACGCTGGTCGCCGGGATCAAGGAGTATTACCGGCCCGAGGAATTGATCGGAAAGCAGCTGGTGATGGTTGAGAACCTGGAACCAGCCACCATCCGGGGAGTGGAGAGCCGGGGAATGATCCTGGCGGCAAAGGATGGAGAGAATCTCGCGATAGTGACGATGGACCGGTATATCGCTCCTGGGAGTTCGGTGAGTTAATTATCTCTTTATAACAGGACCATTATCCCCCTACCTCGGCCCCTTTTTATGGCAGGACCATTGCAGACAGGACTATTAGCCTTGCATCGGCATCTTTTAAAGACAGGATGATTGTAAGCTTTCAGTAAACCACGTCGCCTCGTGCTCGTAGCGGCTACCTTCAGGTCGCCATCGTGTGGCAGCCTAAAGGCAGCCGCTACGAGAGACGTGGTTCACTGAAAGCTTACGGATGATTTAGGGCCCCGACTGTTTTTAATCATTCTGCCTTAAATTCTTTTTGCCCTTAATAGTCCTGCCTGCAATCGTCCTGCCTGAATTCATTTTTTGCCCTTAATAGTCCTGCCTGCAATCGTCCTGCCTAAATTCTTTTTGCCTTTAATAGTCCTGCCTGCAATCGTCCTGCCTAAATTCTTTTTTGCCCTTAATAGTCCTTCCTGTAATTGTCCTGTTCTAAATCATTCTGACCGATGCCAGAAATTTATAGGTTCTAGTTTAGGGCTTTCAAAACCGGCAGCACGAACTTTCCGTGGCGCTGGGCTAGCTTTCCGTCCAGGTAGATCTCGCCGTCTTTCATGATCCGGACCAGGTCCCAGTGAACGGCGGAACGGTTGCCGTTATCGCATTCCTGGTAGCAGGCACCCGGGGTCAGGTGAATGGAACCGGCAATCTTTTCATCAAAGAGGGTGGAGAGAATCGGTTGCCGGATCTTTTTATTCAGGCCGAAGGCGAACTCTCCGACGAACCGGGACCCGCGGTCGGTGTTCAAAATGCTATCCAGGTGCTCTTCTCCCCGCCCGGCACGGGCTTTCACGATTCTTCCCTTTTTGAATTCAAAATAGACTGCGGAAAATTCTTTTCCCTGGTAAAGAGAAGGGGTGTTGTACTGGATATATCCATCCACGGAATCCCGAACCGGGGCGGTAAAGACTTCGCCATCCGGCATATTGTGTTCACCGGCGCATTTGATCCCCGGCAACCCCGCGATAGAGAAGCTGAGATCGGTATCAGGGGCGACCAGTCGGACAGTCTTTACTTTATCAAGTAAGCGCTTCAGTTTTTCCTGCCGTTTTGACTGGACCGCCCAGTCGATATTACAGGCCCCGAAATAAAATTCTTCAAAATCCTCAAAACTCATTCCGGCCGCCTGGGCCTGACTGTGGGTGGGATAGCGGGTAATCACCCAGCGGGTATTATCAACCCGTTCTCTCTGAATCGGCTTGAAGATTCGCTGCCGGGCGCTTAAAATATTGCCGGGAATAGAACTCAGGGTCTTGGTATTCCAGGGCGATCCTATCCCGATATAGACATCAACAGTCTTCATAAACTGAAGACGATGTTTGGGAAAATATTTTAACTGCCGAGGACTGGCCTGGCGATAGAAATTATAGGTTAGATCGGCATTGGAGTAGTTAATATCCACATACCGGGCGCCTCTTTTCAGGCAGAGAGTCTGTATCTCCCGGATAAATTCCATCGGGGTGCCATCGGAATACTCCACCATTACGATATCATCTTTCTTCACTTTAGCCGAATAATCCACCAGGATTCCGGCTAATTTTGCCTGTCGCCTATCTTTCATATTAAACCCTTTTTGTTTTTTTCTGTTAAATATATAGATGAGATTAGCGGCTCCGCCGCGAATCTGGGGAATGGGGATTGGAGAATAGGGAATGGTTCTCCTGTTTCCCACCACACTTTGAGTAATACAATTATTTTAACAAAAATACACCCATAAAATTATTGAAACAAATTTTATCCGTAATCCGCAAAGCAATTATGGTCCTGGTTCAAAACTAAGTTAGCGCAAAGCGCTAACTTATAATATAGGAGGAAGAAATAATGAAGAAGAGAATATTTGTTATCTGCGCGATCTCCGCGGCATTCATTCTGGCTGGACTCTTATTCCAGAGTGACAGTATCGCGGCTCCCAAAAAAGTGTGGGTACCGGAACACAGAGTACGCCCCGGGACTGTAATCCAGGGCCACTGGCGTCCGGCCGCCAAACCGGGTTTTATCTGGGTTGCTGGGAATACCTCCGCCGGGGTATGGGTATCCGGTTACTGGAAACCGGCAGGAACCGCCCAGGCGGGAAAGATCTGGGTGAAGGGGTACGGGCAGAACGGAAAATGGCACGATGGGAGATGGGCGACGAAAAAGAAAGGAACGTGGGTGCCCGGTCACCATGGCCCCAGGGGAAGGTGGATACCGGGGCGGTACAAATAAAATAACGTTAAAGGCCGTTAAATCAAAAAAAATGTACATCGAACGAAGAGCAGAAGACCATGGGATCCGGAAGCCGCGCGGTGGCCACTGTCAACCGTCAACTGTCAACCGTCACCTGACAACCGTTCAATGATCCCTTAATCAATCGATCCGGTCCCCATACTCGGGGTGATATCTCTCCCGAGATAGGAAATCAGAACTTGTCGCCAGAGAGGCTTCTTCATAACCTCTACCATTGCCAGGTTCAACGGTCTTCTCAGTGGACTATCCGGAGCAAGTGGTAAGCCAAAAAACTGAGGATGGAACATTTCTGACGTAACGGACAGCTCGTCCTTATATTTATTCTCAACAAGATACTGTAGAGTGGAGAAATCATAAACAACGGCATCGATTTTGTGCTCGACTAGAGCCTGGAAAGCAGCCGGCACGGTATCGAAAGGCTCGTGCTTGATATGGTGTTCCTTTAAATAGAGAGCGCTCCGGGAAGGCAAAGCGAGACAACCAACCTTTAATCGCTGCAGATCAGCCAATTCATATTTATTCTTATGAAGCTGAAGTGTTGTCAGCGATGACGCCACTCCTGCGGTAAGGGAGGCCAGCATGGTAATAGCAATAAACATCCAGATGATTGCCACAAGTCGGCCCAGGGCGGTGACGGGAACATTCTCACCATAACCAACGGTTGTCATGGTCTCCGCCGTCAATAGGATTGAGTTACCCACACCTTTGATGATCCCCACCCTCTTTTCTTTCGGGACCCTCCTTCTTTCCAGGATCCAGAAGAGGTAAGATATAAGAATAAGAACCGCCAGCAGAGTCAACGCGATCTTCAAAAAACCGACTGACATGATATTTTTTAATATATCCATCCAGGCATCGAACTGTCTTACTTTAACAGTCGCGATCCCGAAGGAACTGATTAAGTAAGGAATGGTAAAGTCAACTTCTTCCTCACGGCTTGCTGTGATCCCATTTGCTGTGGCGGCAATATCGATTTCTCCCGCCAGGAGCGCGGGGATGATCCGTTCTAACGGCATTTCTTTAATCTCATAGGTCCATCCAAGGCGCTGCGCGGAGAGATGCCAGATCGCCCAGGTGATACCATGCCACTGCCCATCTTTATTTTTCATGGCAAATGGCGCGATCGGGGTTACGCCTACAACCAGTGTTCTTTCTTTCCCCGGAGAATTCACCGCCGCGTCAGAATCTGTCCGGCCTGAGACAGGAAAACTGAAAAATACTACCGCTAATAATACAATGGTACAGATCGTCCTCAGATGGACAATCTCCTTAAAGTGATGAATTGTTCGAATAATACTCATTTTATCTCCCTCCCATCCTTGATTGTAAATTGATTTTCAATGAAATAACGTAGCTGAATTTATCTGGTGGGTCAAGTAATTGGGATCCATTAAGGAACCGCGAATCATTAAAAACTGAATATCCAAAATCCCGAGATCAGCTGGAAGAAGAGCAGGTACTGCCATGTTCTAACATAAAGTTGTCACTTTTCCTGTTTGAAACTTCTTACTCCCCCCCCAACCTCCCCCCCTTTTTTTTGTCCACGGATTACACGGATTACTCTGATTTTTTTAGCCTCATCCCAATGGCTATCTGAACTTTGCGGGTATGAATTCGCCATCTCGGAGTGAAAATTCATAGTTCTCTTAAAGAGGGCGCGGTAGGGGTCAATCTGTGTAATCTGTGTAATCCGTGGATAAAAATGGGGCTGCGGCGGGAAAGCGAAGGAAGAGGGACGAGAGGATGAATGACGGAACGGGGCCGAGGCGAGGTGAACAATTAGTGTAATTCGTGTAATTGGTGGACAGCAAAGCCGCCAATCCGAGGCAAAACTATTAGTAGACATTAGTGGACTGCAAAGCGGCCGAGGCCTGGCCAAACTCGATCTTAAGCTGTACGATCTCCGGGACATTCCCGATCCGGACCGGGGGGGCCCAGGTCCCGACGCCGCTGGTGACGTAGATCTGAGTCTCTCCTATCCGCTCATAACCATTGCTGACTTTATAGACAGCCCCGGTGATCAGATTGAGCGGGAAGAGCTGACCGTTATGGGTATGCCCGCAGAGGAGAAGATCTACTCCGGCTTCGACCGCCTCGTCAATACGGGCCGGCTGGTGATCGAGGAGGATGACAGGACAGTCCGGATCAAGTCCGCTTAAAATACCCCGGAGGGTTTTCCCTTCCTTGAACCGGTTTCCCGCGCTTCGGTCCTCCCTGCCTACCAGATAAAAACTGTTATTGATCTTCACCGCCCGGTCACGGAGGAGACTTATCCCGGAACTCGATATGAATTTAACCGCCCCCTCTACCCCGGTAATATATTCATGATTCCCGGTCACCGCGTAGACCCCGAGGGGGGCCCTGAACCCGGAGAGTTTTTCGCCGTGCCCCAATCTTTCTATCTCCTGGATATTCATATCCACTGTATCACCGACCAGCAGGATGATATCGGGATTGAGACCGTTCACCTCCTTGATGATCTCTTCCAGAAACGAGCTCTCCACCATGACACCCAGATGCATATCGGAGAGGAAGACCAGATTCAGTCTGCTCATATGACCGCAGGAAGGGGGGAGGTTCAGCTCCATGGTGGTTACCCGGAGTTTCCGGGCATTAAAATAACCGGCCAGGAGAAGGATAAGAACTCCCCCTCCAATAACGGTTAGAAAGAACCGCCGGGCAGCCAGGGAAGGTTTCAGGAGGACAGCCGGGAGGAGATGGAAGACGTGTCCGACCAAACGAACCAGATCGATCAGAAGGAGAATAATAACAGCGTAGAAGGAGAACCCGATCCACCAGGAACCGATCCAGCGCAATACCGGGGTTAATCCGGGGGATAGGATATGCTTTCCAAATTCCGCCACCCAGTAGCTGGAGAAGAAGAAAAGAAATGCTGCTGCCAATGCCCCCCGCACTGCCCGGGAAGAGATAATCGGTCTTACGCGACGGTAGATATAATAATTCCCCAGCAGGTAAAGAAACATGAATATGTAGACTATTATAGGCATAATAGGTGTCGCGTCTTGACATTCAACTTAACACGCATACAAATTATGTTGCACACTAAATCGAATTTATCGGCCAATCTCGGCGAGATATTGGTTCACTGAAAGATTGCGCTACCGTTGCCTGGCCGAGGGCAATACATTCATCTCCGATAGCGCTACGCTCCGGCAGAATCGGTTTTAATCCCAGGTTCATGAGAGATTCGGCCAGTCCCTCCCGGATGATCTTGTTCGAGAAAACGCCGCCGCTTAGAACTACTTCACGTAAACCGGTCTCTTCCGCCAGCGCCTGAGCAACTTCCGACCCGATAGCGATAACCGTAGCATGAAACCGGGACGCCAGCGCCTCAACGCCGATCCCCGCCAAGATATCCGAGATCAGCGCGGAGAAGAGAGGATTTAATTCGACCACATAGGGCTTTTGACTCCAGTTCAACCGGAATGGATAAGGGTCCTTAACATCGCCGCCTTCTCCCGCGGCCTGCTCCAGGGCAATCGCGGCTTCCGCGGAACGGTGGTTTATCCAGCCGGTACCAATCAATGCCGATACTCCGTCAAAGAGTCTCCCCATACTGGAGGTGGGAGGTGAATTGATCCCCTTCCCGATCATGGCTGACATTAACTCAAGATCTTCCCGGTTCATCTTTCTGACTGCCGGCAGATCCAGATCGAGAAAATCATCTCCCCGGAGATGATGAAGGTAGGCGGCGGCCATCCGCCAGGGCTCCTCTATCGCCTTCTCCCCACCGGGCAGCGGGATATATTCCAGGTGTGCCGCGCGCTCAAACGATTCAATTGTCCCGACCAGAAACTCACCGCCCCAGATCGCCCCATCCATCCCGTAACCGCTCCCGTCCCAGATGATCCCGATTACCGGACCGGTAATCCCCCGGTCCGCCATAACGGAAGCCAGGTGAGCGTGATGATGCTGGACCGCCTTCCGGGCGGGACGGAGCGGGAAGGAATACGCCAGCCCGGGGGCGAGCAGGGAAGTCGCATAGCCGGGATGGAGATCGTGAGCGATGACGCGGGGAATAAATTGCTCTTTCCTGAGAAGAGCGTCGAGGTCCGCCCGATAGGCCAGGAGATTATCGGCCAATCGCAGATCGCCGAAGGCGGGGCTGAGCAGAACCCTATTCTCCCGGGCCAGGCAGAACCCGCTCTTCTGTTCTCCCCCCAGGGATAAAATCGGGAAGGGGAAGGTTATCGGCAGAGATAATGAGATCGGTTCTGAATTATTTTTCATGGATAACATCTATTATTCACCACGAAGGTCACGAAGAACACGAAGAAGAAAAGTCATATAAACTGGACGCGATGAGGTAAATAAATCACGGTTGAATTTATTTCCGGGAGGAGGTTACTACCAGTAATTACAATACATACCAATATGATTAAATGGCCTCAGTTGCTGTATAGACGTATGCCGGATCTGTACCTCTGGTTTCTATACACATATCCTTCGTGAACTTCGTGCCCTTCGTGGTTATAAATAGCCATATTCCATTCACAAAGTGACTGACAACCAAATTTTTATTTTACCGCCTGTGCCTGAACCGCGGTGATGGCGACGGTATTGATGATATCGGGGATCGTACATCCCCGGCTGAGATCGTTGACCGGTTTATTCAATCCCTGGAGGACCGGACCGATCGCGATAGCGGCGGACGATCTCTGGACCGCCTTATAGGTAATATTTCCGGTGTCCAGGTCAGGGAAGATGAAGACGGTCGCGCGGCCGGCCACCTCACTCTCCGGCATCTTGGTCCGGGCGACCCCCGGATCGACCGCTGCATCGTACTGAATCGGTCCTTCGATCCGCAGATCCGGATCCAATTCCTCCGCTATCTTCCGGGCAATCTTGGTTGCCTGACGGACCTTATCAACGTCCTCCCCCCGACCGGATTTTCCGCTGGAATAAGAAAGCATGGCGACCAGGGGCTCAATTCCGAAGGTCCGGGCTGTTTGAGCCGAACTGAGCGCGATCTCGGCCAACTGTTCGGCATCCGGATCAGTATTGATGGCGCAATCTCCGTAAACCAGAACTCTTCCCTGGAGACACATAAAAAATACACTGGAGACAATTGAGCAGTCGGGTCTGGTCTTGATGAACTGCAAGGCCGGGCGGATGGTATTCCCGGTAGTGTGTATTGCCCCGGAGACCATACCGTCGGCATCACCTTTATAGACCATCATCGTTCCAAAATAGGTATTATCGCTCATGGTATCCCTGGCTACATCCTCGGTAACGTCCTTATGCTTCCTCAGTTCGTAGAATGTTTGGACATAATCTTTGAATAAAGGAGATTCCACCGGGTTGATGATGGCAGCGTCTTCCATATTCAAGCCGAGCCGGATGATCTCCGATTGGATTAACTCCCGATCCCCGAGAAGAATGATATCAGCGATCTTCCGGGTCAGAAGATGCTCGGCCGCCAGCAGAATCCTCTCGTCTTCCCCCTCGGGGAGGACAATCTTCTGCCGATTCTCTCTGGCTCTCTCCAGCAGGGTATGCTGGAACATCTTGGGCGATACGGCATTTGGACCGGCCTGAATTATCTTTCCGGCTAACTCTTCACTGTCCACATTATCCTCAAAAAGTCCCAGCGCCTGTGCGATCTTGCGTTCATCCCGGGGAGAGATGCCGGAAGGAACCTGATTGATTTTCCGGGTCGTCTGGTAGGTCCCATACGGAACGCTTAGGATGGGAACAATCTTCCCGAACCCCTCAATCATCTCCTTGACTTTGCCTTCAGGCTTGAATCCCCCGGTTAAAATCAAACCGGATATATACGGCATCGTGCGGGAGATCGCTGATGCCAGACAAGCAATTATCACATCCACCCGATCGCCGGGAACGATGATCAAAGATCCGAATTTGATATATTGCAGAACATGCTGGAGCTGCATGGCGGCAATGACATAGTCATACACATGTTCTTCGGAGAGGTCTCCGCCATAGAGCTGCTCCGCACCCAGGCTATCGGAGATTTCCTGAAGAGTGGGAGCCGCCAGCAAAGTATCATAAGGGAGGGTATAGATATCCTGCACGGCACGACCGCTCTCCTTCAGGCGTTTAAAGATTTCATTACGCTGCTCAGGGGTGGTGAGATTGATAATTGTCGCTATCACCCGGCAACCTTTGTCAGCCAGCGAGGTGTGGGCCATCTCGATCGACTGGAGAGTCTTATCGGTTGTCTTCTGGTGAGCGTTGGCCACCAGCAGAACGGGACTCCCCAGAACATCGGCGATGGCGGCATTAATATCGAACTCGAAAACCGTACTGGAGGCGCTAAAGTCGGTACCCTCACATAATATGAAGTCATGTTTCTCTTCCAGCCGATGATAGATATCGATAATCCCCCTCCAGAGTTCATCGGTTTTCTCCTGGGCGATCAACTCCAGGACCTGGTCCCAGGTAAAAGCATACATCTCTTCCACCGGTATATCCGAATCGAATCGGGAGGCGATCAGTTTGATATCATCTATCGCCCCCAGGCCGCTGTCGATGATGGGACGAAAGAACCCGGGCTTCTCCGCGTGCCGGAGTGCCAGTTCGGTTAAACCCAGAACAACGGACGTCTTCCCGGACTTCCTTTCAGTAGCGGTAATATATAGGCTTGTCGACATATTTATTCCTCCTTATTTTTACTTTGTAAAAATAAGATGTGCAAACGTTGGGCAGTATTTCAAGAAAATTATACCGCACATTATTGTTCAAAATATAGTTCACAGATAGGCTATGCCTAACATTGTATATCTCATGCCTTATCTAATAGGCATAGACTGCCATATTTTAGACTCATGATAAATGGAATAATCTCACACTCCAACCTGATACAATTATGCCGGTCTTGGTTCAAAACTAAATTATCCCCGCAGGTGCTAATTTACTGCTTCGGAATTTTAATAATTTCGCCACAAAGGCACTAAGAAAAACAAACAATAGTGTCATGCGCCTTTAAAGTTTTCTCTTTGTGCCTTAATATCTTAGTGGCAACAAAAGGTGCGAAGCTAAGTAAGCTTTCAGTGAACCCCGTCTCTCGTAGCGGCTGCCTTTAGGCTGCCACACGATGGCGACCTGAAGGTCGCCGCTACGAGCACGAGGCGACGTGGTTTACTGAAAGCTTACGAAGCTAGACCGTACTCGAAAAGGTATTTTCAACTTTTTGTGCTAAAAAAACTAAATATTCACCACGAAGGTCACGAAGAACACGAAAAAAGGCAAAGAAAACTATAAAATATTTACTATTATTTTAAAATTACTTCGTGAACTTCGTGCTCTTCGTGGTTAAAAAGGCTTTTCGAGTAAGGTCAAGCTAAGTTCTTCTTAGAGAGAAGAGCCAACCAACGAGAAAGGTCCAGGCGGTTCCGACCACCACATACCAGGGCCAGGCCAGCAGTGTCGCCCCATCCATGAATACCTGCTCGATCAGGGTGAGGGTGAGGAGAAATATTGAGCTGCTGATCATCGCCCAGAGGTTCATCCAATCGTTGCTCCGTTTGGTCAGGACCCCGAGCAGGAATATCCCCAGCAGAGCTCCGTAGGTGAACCCGGTCACCTTGAAGCCGAGCCATAACTTCCCGCCGGGAATACTGTTCAGAAGGAGAGCGGCGACAATCAGGAGGAGGCAGAAACCGGCCACGAAGATCCGCGAAGCTTTAAGATAATGCTTCTCGGAAGCCCCGGGACGGACAAAAGGCTTATAGATATCCATGATGGCGCTGGAGGAGAGCGCGTTGATGGCCGAGTCCAGGCTGGACATGGCGGCGGCGAAGATGGACGCGATCAAGAGACCCCGAACACCGGCCGGCAGCGCGGTCATGATGAAATAGGGGAAGATAGTGTCGGGATCCGCCGCGAATGCCGGGGGGAGGGTCTGTCCCAGAACTTCATATACACAGTATAGCGCGGTCCCGATCAGGAGGTAAGTAAAGACGATCGGAAAATCGAGGAACCCGGTCAGGACCAATGCCCTCTGACTCTCCTTGAGGCTCTTGCAGGTCAGCATCCGCTGGGTAAGATCCTGGTCGGTACCCAGGGCGGCAAAGGTCTGGAAACAGCCGTTGATAAACGCGACCAGGAATACCTGGCTGGAAGTGAGGATGAAGCGGAAGTCGAAGATCTGGAACTTTTCCGGCGCGACAAAGATCTTCAGTCCCTCCCATCCACCCGGGATGGCGTCGAGGAGGAAATAGATAACGACCCAGGCGCCGCCCATGAATATGATGAACTGAAAGACATCGGTCCAGATCACCGCCTTAATCCCTCCGAGGAGGGTATAGAAGAGGGCGATCACAGCTACCGAGATAATTATGGTAACCAGCGGAATTCCAGTGACAACATTGAGGACCAATGAGACAACCAGCAGGCGCACCCCGCTGGCCAGCAGCCTGGTGACAAAGAAGAAGATCACCGCGGTCAGTCGGCTTTTTTCACCGAACCGCTGGTTGAGAAACTGGTAGATCGAGGTGACCCCCCCCCGGTAGAAGGCGGGGAGAAAGAGAAAAGCGATCAGGATTCTGCCCAACAGAGAGCCGAAGGCGAACTGGAGATAGGCGTAATTCCCCAGGTACGATGCCCCCGGCGCACCGATAAAGGTGACGGCGCTCACCTCGGTGGCCAGGATGGAGAAGGTGACCGCCCACCAGGGCATCGAGCGCCCGCCGAGAAAATAATCATCGGTATTCTTCTCCCGCCGCCCAACCAGGAGACCGATCGAGGCGATGGAGACGAAGTATAAGATCAGAACTATATAATCAAGAGGGGCAAAAGTCATCAACTTAGCTCAGAAAACAATTAAACCACGAAGGACACGAAGATCACGAAGAGATATTTAAAATACTTTAGTTTTTGATCAACTTTGTGTCCTTCGTGATCTTCGTGGTAAAAATAGGTTTTAATAGTTTGTTGATATTTCCGAAGGTGGTGGTGGTTCGATGATGAAGATCTTTTCGTTTTTGCCGGCGAGACCTAGTTTCTCCCGGGCAAGTTTCTCCAGACAGGCCGGGTTATTTGTGAGTTCATCTATCTCCCTGGTCAGCCGGGCTACCTTATCCTCAAGGAGGGAGAGCTCCTTCTCGTATCTAATCTGCTGCTGCCGTATCTGCCGGAGGCGCCCGAACTTTTGGTAGAAGAGATACCCGAATCCCCCCAGCAGGGCGAGCATGATAATCAGCCAGAGTATCTTCAGGAATTTATTCAAGACGCTGAGTTACTGCTTTAGAAGTTCAAAAACCAAGAAAAACCAGTTTAAACCACGAAGGACACGAAGCTCACGAAGAGGAATACTACAGATATAGAAAATATTTCTGCTCTCTTAAAATCCCTTCGTGAGCTTCGTGTCCTTCGTGGTTAAAAAGATGCGTTGTAGACACAGTTCTTATTTCAAACCATAAACCGCCCGGTCACCCAGAATCTCCTCGATCCGGAGGAGTTGATTGTACTTGCTTACCCGCTCCGAGCGGCAGGCGGAGCCGGTCTTGATCTGGCCGAGGTTGGCGGCGACCGCGATATCGGCGATGTAATTATCCTCGGTCTCGCCGCTCCGGTGGCTGATCACACAGGTATATCCGGCATCTTTCGCCATCCGGATAGCTTCCATGGTCTCGGTCAAGGTACCGATCTGGTTCAGCTTGATCAGAATGGAGTTGGCGATACCCTCATCAATCCCCCGCTTCAGCCGGTCGGTATTGGTAACAAATAGATCGTCACCGACCAGCTGAATTTTGGAACCGAGCTTATCGGTCATCAGTTTCCAGCCGGACCAGTCATCCTCGGCCAGGCCGTCTTCGATTGAGAAGATGGGATATTTGTCAACCCAATCGGCATAATAATCAACCATCTCGGCCGAGGTCTTGGACGCGCCGGCATCTGCTTTCAAGACGTATCTACCGTCTTTGTAGAATTCACTGGCGGCCGGATCGAGACAGATAAAGATATCTTCTCCGGCTATATAGCCGGCTTCTTTGATAGCTTCCAGAATCACCTGGACCGCTTCCTCGTTGGAAGCCAGATCGGGGGCAAAACCACCCTCATCACCGACTCCGGTGGAGAAACCCCGGGATTTCAGAACGCCTTTCAATGTATGAAAAACCTCCACTGCCATCCGCAGACCCTCCCGAAATGATGAAGCTCCCCGGGGCATAATCATAAACTCCTGGAGATCGACATTATTATCGGCGTGGCTGCCGCCGTTGAGGATATTAAGCATCGGGATGGGGAGAACCCGGGCTTCGTCCCCGCCCAGATACTGAAAGAGGGGAAGACCGGCCTGATTGGCACAGGCTTTCGCGTATGCCAGCGAGATCCCCAGCAGCGCGTTGGCGCCCAGGTTGCTCTTGCCCGGGGTGCCGTCAATTTCAATCATCTTTCTATCCAGGGCCTCCTGGTCGGGGAAATCAATCCCGATCAGGTTGTCGCTTAATACACCATTGATATTTCCAACTGCCTTGAGGACACCTTTCCCCTGATAACGGGCCGGATCCTTATCCCGCAGCTCTAGAGCTTCATGCTCTCCGGTGGAAGCACCGGAAGGAACCGAGGCCCTCCCGAAGGCGCTACTCTCCAGCCGCAGATCTACTTCTACTGTCGGGTTTCCCCGGGAATCAAGAATCTCCCGGGCCTTAATTGTTTTTATTTTACTCATTATTTTCTTCTCCTTCCTGATTTGTCGGGTTGCCATCGAGCCATGTAGCCGCGGTCGTTGACCGCGGTCCCTGTCATCCGCGGTCAACGACCGCGGCTACAGCTACATCGCTATGGGCACGCGGCGACGGGATTTTTTGACAGATAACTGTCGAGCTGCCTTCAATTGATACTTATGCATAGACTATAATAGTGTTTTTGTTCAATTATCCATATCTTTTTAATAAAATTATATTTTTAATAAATTTCTATCTCTGATAAAGTATGGATTATGAAGAAGAGATTGGATATCAATGACCTGATTGACAATTGCCGAAGCTCAATTGTCCCCACCGCAGAGAATCAGCTGGGCACCGAGTATGAGATCATCTGCCTTGAAAAATCGAGCTTCGCCCGGCTGGATTATCAAGGATCTCCGGGTATAAGAGAACTCCTTGAGTTTATGGCGGAAACACCCGGCTTCAGGCGGACGGAAGAAGACAGATTGCTCACCGGACTCAAGCATGATGATTTCAATATCACTATCGAACCGGGCGGCCAACTCGAGGCCTCCTTCTCTCCCTGCCGAACCGTCGGGGAGTTAGCGGAAAAACTCTCCAAATACCTGGGGTTGCTCAAGGAGGCCGAAGCCCTGGGGATTATCTTTATCGCGGCCGGAGTGGATCCAGTGAATTCCTTTGACACGGTTCCCTGGATGCCCAAGCAGCGCTACCGGATCATGCGGAGTTACTGGGAGGAGAAACCGGGGATCAGCCTCTATATGATGAAGCAAACCGCGGCGATCCAGGTCAGTATTGATTACAACTCGGAAGAGGACGCGATCCGGAAAATTAAGAACGCTATTATCCTTTCGGATATCCTCTCCAGCTTCTTCGGCAACTCGCCGGTCTATGACCGTGCCTACCACTACACCAACTCCTTCCGGAAGAAGATCTGGTGCAAGACCGACAAAGAGCGGAGCGGGGTTCCGGCCGGGTGCGGAAATCCCATAAACTCATTTGCCGACTATGTCAATTACGCGCTCAATATCCCGATGATCTTTCTCTTCCGGGAAGGGAAATATCATCGGCTGGATAAACGACTCACTTTCCGGACCTTTCTGAAGGAGGGGTACGCGGGGATTTATCCCGAACTGACGGACTGGATTCTTCACCTCAATACCATCTTCTCCTTAGTTCGTTTCAACAACACCACCCTGGAAATCAGGCCTTTCGACTCCAACCAGCCCGATATCCTGCTGGCGATCACCGCCCTGGTCGAGGGGCTGTTTTACAACACCAGATCCTACGATCACCTGATGGGACCGGCAGAACTGGTCGCGGTGGCCCGGGAAAATCTTTCCGGGGAAGAATCTAAATACCTGGCGCCGCTTGACCTTCTGATCGAAGAAGGGCGATCACCGGGGGAGATGGTTTACGAAGCATTCCGGGCGGGCGGGATCAATGCTCTAATCGATCGGCTGCGAATCGGATGATCTCCTCTTCGTAACGTGCTCCGTCCACCTGGTTGGATTCAGCCAAGAGCCCCGGGCTGGTAATATTGAACTCGGAGAGATGCCCGCCGATGATATCCAGAGCGGAGAGGATGATCCCCTCTTTCCGGCAGAAGGCGCCGACTATCCGGCAGATCTCCAATTCGGTTTCGGTCAGGGTATGAGGAATCCCGCGGGCGCCGAAATCAAAGTTGGCTTTAAAGGAACCCTCCGCCGGGACTTTCTTCATAACCGCCAGGGGTTGATCCTCCAGGAGGAATACCCGGGTCTCACCCGCGGTAACTTCGGAGAGATAGCGCTGAACCATGACTTTTTCAGTACCGCCGGCGGTGGCCGATACTATCACCGCTTCCAGGTAGGGATCGGAGTTTTTTAGAAGAAGAACCCCTTTGCCGCTGCAGCTGAAGAGAGGCTTGAGGACGGCAGCCCCTCCTACCTCATCGATGAATCGCATAATCCGAGGGAGGGAAGAGGTAACTATTGTCTCGGTGATAAATTCCGGGAAGAGAAAGATAGCCAGCTTCTCATTATAGCGGAGCACCGAGAGTGGGTTGTTGATGATCCAGGGTCGCCGCAGGTCCAGAAGGAGGAGGAGAAGTGTCAGATAGGATAAGTCAAAAGGCGGGTCCTTACGGATCACGATAATATCGAAAGACTCCAGATCAAAATCACTATAAACCGGCTCTGCTTCGATAATATCGGGGGTCAGCTTCTCCTCGTGCCTGCGTCCCCGACAGAAGAGAGAACGATTATCCCGGGTAATATCATACTCGGTACAGGAATAGACTTCGTTCTCCCGGAAGAGCGCTTCATTCATCAGCAGCAGTGAACTGTCCGCTTCCAAGTGAAGCTTTTCGAATGGATCAAGTATAAATAAATATTTCATTCTGTTTCGTAAAGAACAATGGGAAGATACTTCGCGAAATGTAGAAAGTCCTTGTCTTTCGTGAATATAGCCAGGCGATTACGCAGGGCAACGGCGCAGATCAGAAAATCTGTATTGGAACCTTGAATTCCCTTACTCCGGCACAGGTTGAAGAACCGTGCTGCTGTGACATAATCCTCTTTAATGATCGGAATATCAAGAAAAGGAGATAGATAAGTATTAACTTTCCGGAACTTATCTTCATATCGAATGCCGGAGAGTATCTCTTGCCTGATCGGCCCGATAATCTCAACACGATGATCCGCGATCAGGTCGCGGAGCTGCTGGGTTAGCCCTGACACAGTCTGTTTAGAACGCCGTAGAACGACAGCCCATACACTGGTATCGACCAGAACCTTCACGGCCTTGACCTCTGCTTCTTATAGTCATAACCAGGCTCATACTCTACGGTCCCGAATAGCGATATAATTTTATCCTGTTCGAGATGATATATATACTCTGTCAATGCTTGAGTGACCGCGGACTTCTTTGTCTGGTGACCACCAAGTTTGACAGCCTTTATAATAAGTTTGTCATCAAGCTGTAAGTTAGTAGCCATTCTTATCACCTCCACACATAATATCACACATTCGGATGTGTGGTGTCAAGTGCTCATTAATCTTATTTTTTCAAAGAAAAAATAAGAGTTTGCAAGCATTGAACCGACATTGCAGGAAATTATTAAAGGGAATTCGCGTAGGTTATAGTTTATTTAGTTGCCGGAGGCAAATCCAAAGGCTAAGTTATTAAATTATGAACGTGATCCAGTTCAGATATGACAGTGATAACCTCGGCTATCTTATCCGGAGCGAAAAAGAAGCGGTCGCGATAGATCCGGGTGATCCTGGTTTTGTGCTGGATTATATCCGGAAAGAAGAACTCCACTTAAAAGAGATCAGGAACACCCACTCTCACTTCGACCACACCTCAGGGAATCGGAAACTATCGGCGGAGACCGGCGCGCCGCTTGTTGACTCAACAGGAACCGGCCCCTTTTACGTCGGAGATGAGATGATCGAAGTTATTCCCACACCGGGCCATACCCGGGACTCCGTCTGCTTTAAGGGTGGCGGATGGATTATCACGGGCGACACGCTCTTCATCGCCAATGTGGGCAACTGTCTTCCGGGGTTGGTCAGGGACTTTCGGGGGTCATTGACCAGACTCCTCGAACTTCCGGAAAAGACGGTTATCTATCCCGGCCATGATTACACCGAGCGAGCGATCCTCCGCGCCCGGGAGATCGAACCCGACAATGACGATATAACCCGGTTTTGGACGGCGTATAACCCGCCGCCGATAGCTTCCACCATCGGCGATGAGAAAAGAATAAACCCGTATCTGCGAACGGATGAGCCGGCAGTCATCACCTATCTCGATGAGAAGGGCCAGCCCACGGCAACCGGTTTTGAACGATTCAAGTCTTTTCTGGCAGTAAATTAGCGCCGCAATCTATTAGACATCATCGGAGTCATACCCGCTGAACGGAACCCACATGCTTTTTTCCGTTCCAATCACCGTACTGTAATGTTGCAGCATCCCGTAATTAAAGCACTGAACTTTGTACCATTCTATTTCTTTAGTGTGGGCCAGATCGTTCTTGATCTCATCGGTCACGGTTATCGAAGACTTGCATTCGGTATGTATTTTTTTAATCATCCAGGCCTGATCTTCACTGGTCAGGAAAGAATAGACCGGAACCAGGGCATGCCTTTCCACCATTTCAACCAAATCTTCCGGATAGAAATTTTCCCGCAGACGAACTTCAAGTTTGATCTCGCTCAATTGTCCAAGAAGGCCGCCGGCATCTTCCGATAACGATCCGGGATAGGTGGTAATAATGGGAACGGTGATTGAAAATAGAATCTGCGGCTTTTCCCTGGTAGCGGTAACCCGAGCCGAATATGAACACTGGTATTTAACCAGACATTTTTCCCGGGAAACCGGCGTCAGTTTCTCAATAAAAAATGGATAAGAAAATTCAGCTATGACCATAGTCGCTTTCAGTTCGGTTAAATACTCCTGAACATTCTTCCCTACCGTATCGGTACCGATCCGGTCCCGGTGACTGTGAAGAATCCGGATGAATTTGTCGATCCAGCGAGCTTCAAATTCCTGGAGGATTCGTGCCCGGACCTTTATATCCGCGACGGTATGCTGCCCGGCGGGATCCTCTCGAGAGATCACCCGGATAGGGAACGGGAGGTCATTGAGACCAACATCCATCAAAAAGCTTTTCTTTTTAACCATTTTTCACACTCCTTATGTTAAATTTATTATTCCTTCAAATCCCGGACTGCTTCAGCCATGACTCTCCATCTATTGTAGGGGAGAAGAACAACCGATATTTGGGAATCTTCGGCTGAAATCAAACCCTTCCCGGTTTTAACGTTCTCATCCTGAATCATTCTTAATCCGAAAGGTTCCAAAGCCCGGACCAAATCGCGAATCAAATCCATCGCTTCGATGGTTACATTACAGAAAAACACTATCCCGTCGATACCATTCATGATCGAGATAAAGGCGCCGATCTGCTTAAGAACATTATAGCTGTAGATTTCACGAATTTCAGCTATTACCGGATCATTTCCCCTTTCAAGCAGATCGGAAAAACCGCAATAACTGCCTCTCAATCCGGTAAATCCACTTTCCCGGGTCAAAATATGGTTTATTTCTTCGAAAGTAAACCCGGCGGAATAGAGCTGAAAAAGAATTGTCGGGTCGATCTGGCCGCAGCCCGTCGCGGAAGGAACTCCTTCCAGAGGAGTAAATCCTGAGCTTGTTTCAACAACTCTTCCATCTTTAACGGCGGTAATGTTAGTGTTATTGCCGAGAAAGACGCTGACTATTCTCAGATCATCCCGGCCGAGTAATTCAGCGGTCCGGCGGCAGGCCCATTGATGTCCCAGTCCATTGCTTCCATATTTACAGATACCGATCTTTCTCAACTCCAGGGGGACGGCGTACGCACTTATCCATTCGGGGATACCGGAAAAGAAAGCGGTATCGCATAAAATTATATTCTCCGCCGAGGGCAGTCTCTCCAGGCCGTAATCGGCGATTTTGCGGGTAATCTCATTATATTCCGGCAATAACCCCAGGCAATCATCCAGTTGAGAGGCGGAACGGGGATCGAACCTGGTAACGGTTTTGTTGAAATTTTTTCCTCCATGATAAAGCTTGGAGGCAAAAATTTTTACCATGTCGATATCCGGGATCTCTTTTTCCAGCTGTTCGTTCCAATCCGAATCCAAACGGCATATCCCCTTGATATATTCATCCGATATCACGCGGCACCAATGCAGGTCCGGAGGCGCTGGATCAAACAATAGCATAATTCTCATCTCCTAACAATTTTAGGCCCTCCCAACAGATAACCAGCTCTTCTTCCGGGGATACGGTCAATATCTCCACCTTTGAATCTTTAGCGCTTATCCGGGTGACTCCGTTGAGATCAACCCGGGTATTAAGCTCAGGATCCAGCTTAACTCCAAGCCACTCCATTCCCCGACATATTTCTTTCCTAACCGCGGGATTACGAACTCCAATATCGTCCGTGAAGGCTAAAACATCCGTACCTCCCAAAACCACAGCGTAACTTCCGATGTATTTTTTGATTCTATGAATATACATCTTGAAAGCAAGTTGAGCCTGATCTTTTTCCAAATCGGCGGAGTTGTCAATCAGGTCCCTGATATCGCTGGAGAACCCGCTAATCCCCAGCAAGCCGCTTTCTTTATTGAAAATTTCCTCCAGTTGGTCCAGACCATAACCATAGACCATCATTAAATAGATTGTAACCATCGGGTCTATATCTCCACAGCGAGTACTCATAATCAACCCCGGCAGAGGAGAATATCCCATGGAAGTATCGGCTGAACGCCCCTCTCTTATCGCGGCAATGCTGGCCCCGCCGGTGCCAAGATGACAGGCGATAATATTCAGTTTATCTTTTGGAATTTTCAGATATTGCGAGATTTTTTGGGTGGTATAAAAGTATGAAAGACCATGGAAGCCGAAACGTCGGAAACCGTACTTTTGAATGATTTTTCGCGGAAGAGCATAGGTATACGCCCGGGGGGGGATGTCGGAGTGAAAGGCATTATCAAATGTGATGTACTGCCGGATTCCCGGTAAAATCCGTTCGCATTCCATGATCACACTCAGAGAAAGCGGATTATGAATCGGGGCCAGAGAGAGACATTTCCGTAATATTTTCCGGGAGTCCCGGTCGACCCAGCTTGTATGGCGGAAATACTCTCCCCCGTGGACGAAACGGTGCCCCAGATAATCAATCTCAATCCCCTCTTCCCTTATAAATTCAGTCATCCGGGCGGCGGCCTGGCTATGACTTTCCGGAACGCGGGGATCTCTTTTCGTTTGACCATCAAATTTATATTCAATAAAGCCGGGCGTGCTGCCCGTCACCCCGACTCGATGAGCTTTGGCGGCCAGGATCTCCTTTATATCGCCCGGTTGCTTGACCTGGAAGACTTTAGTGGTCAGGGAAGAGCTGCCGCAATTAAAAATCAAAAAATTCATTTCTCTGCCGGCGGCAATAGCGCCGATATTGGATCTCTTATGATTTGGAATGATAACTTAGCGCCTTTGGCGCAACCTCGTAGCGGCAGCCTTCAGGTCGCCACTACGAGTACTATTGAAATTCCGAACCAGTAAATTACCAGAATTTCGGGTGATCCTAACCTCCCTTGGGGAAAATAGTAGTACATAATCTTCCATTACTCAATGAAAAATTTACTGCTGAGTGAAGCGACCATTTTAAAAAATAGGATTTAGTTCGCAAAAAAATATCTTGGAATCACAGCGGCAATCCTTTATGCTGTAATTATCATGAAGATAGGCATCTTGATTATATCCATCGCGTTAATTATACTCCCGGTCTTGGCCGGGGCGCAGGATTCCCCCTGTCGGATGGAAGTATTTTTTGGACCGACCGGCGGACTCGCCCCCCGGAATTTCAATAAGAAGACCGCTCTCCTCCAGCCCGATCTGGAGAATGAAAAACCGGTGGCAGGGAATATGAGTAATCCACTGGTGGATATGATCCGGCGGGCGAAGAAGACTATTGATATCGCTTCCTATATCCTGAACAACCGCTCGGATGAATATTACGAACTTTTAAAGGCGAATCAGAGAGGAGTCAAGATCCGGATCTTCCTCGATGAGTCAATCAAAGACTTTGTCACCGAGAAACCGATCATCGATCCGATGGTTGAGGATCTGGCCCGGGAAAAGCCGACAATCGAGGTAAAAGTTCTCGATACGGATAAGACAATCAAGTTGACCGGGATCCCATTCCAGACCATGCATGAAAAGTTCGGCATCTTCGACGGCAGGAACTGTTACAACGGATCCGCCAATATCAGCCCTCTGGCCACACTTCTTTACCATGAGAACCGTTTCTTCTTCTGGAACTGCCCTTCCGCTATTAAGGCTTTTCAGGAAGAGTTCGGCCGCCTCTGGGAGATGGGACGGTGGAGAATCGGGGGAGACAAATGAGGCTTTTTACCTTATCAACCCTGGTGGCTGCTATAGTATGCACCACGGCTTTCCAATCCTTCGGCGAGGTGGAGGTATTCTTTAACAGCACCCGTCCTCTGGTTGACGAAATCATCTACCGTTTTAAAGAGGCCGCTCCTCTCGCTGCCCGGGATGGCAGTGGTAGTATAGATGTGGCGATCTTCAGCTTCACCTCCAGGCGTCTGGCCGATGAACTCCTCCGGATCGGTCGGGATTATCCCGACGTTAAGATCCGGGTTCTGGCTAACCTCAGCATGCTGGAGTCCCCCTTTTCGGTCATCCCCTACATGGAGAATGTCATAAGCGGGGATCCGGAGAAGTATCAGGACGAGGCGATCAGATCGTCAGCCTACATCAAAGATGACGAGGAAAAGAAGACCCGGAAGATTGAGAAGACGAAGAAAGTGCTGATGAGCCAGTTCCGGGGGAAGCCGATCCCCAACATCCAGATCCAATATCATTACTATCCCGGTTGGTCCTGGAATGAATTGGAAGGAAAACCGGCTTACGATCACTTTCATCAGAAATCCAATATCTGGCACCACAAGGCGGTCGTCATCAACGGCAATATTCTGGTCACAGGGAGCTACAACTGGTCCAGTTCGGCCGAGATCAAGAACCTGGAGAATATCATGATCTTCTCCGGTCCTGAAGCTCAGCACTTGGTGGATGACTTCCTGGCTGAGTACAACGCGATGTGGAATGACCCCAAAGCTTCCGCCACCGGGGATGAATGCCGCCGCCGGAGGGACAAGCGCTACAAAAAGATCATCGAAGAACGCAAGGCCGCGGACGGTCCTTCGCCAGTCCACTAATATTACTAATTGTTTTCCCTCTACCTCGGCCCCTTTTTTGTCCACGGATTACACAGTTTACTCTGATTGATCCCCTCGCCTCGGCCCCTTTTTTGTCCACTAATTACACTAATTTACACTAATTGATTCCCTCGTAGCGAAGCGGAGACATCGAACATTTATGTGAGATGCCTTGCCTCGCCCCCTTTTTAGAACTACGAATTACGCGAATTACGCGAATTTGAAATGCCGTTGAACAGCCTGTCATTGGATATTCCTTGTTGGATATTCAGCATCTGGCCCCGACTAATTGCGGGATCTTCGATTCGCTGAAACTGTTAGACATTTAATATTTGCTTTTACAGGATCCGGGTCAGTCTGTAGCCGGATTTTCATATTCTTCTGCCTCTTCCTCCGGAATATCTTTTGTAAAGGCGGACAGAATCTTTTTCAGCCCTTCATTCCATCCCTCCACCAGAGCTTCCGCGGTAGATTCCGGGATCGGGATTGATTCCTGATAGGAGCGGCTGAATATAATAGTGGGCTCAATGGGTTGGATATCCATAACGAGAAACTCGATCTCGATTACGGCCCGGGGGTTCCCCTCATCCCTGAAGTCACCGTAGAGATTCACCAGATTCCCCTCGATGATATTATCCGGACGGAGACGGCTGGAGCGGTCGAGGACAGCCCGGGCTCTTCCGGAGTCCTGGATCCACTGCGAGGTCAGCGCCCGGATCTGGTCGGAGGGGAGAGTAAAAAAGGCGTGATAGGAATCGGATTCGAAGATCGACTCCCCGGTCCGATAGACAAATTCAGAGGAGGAGAAGCCGGGAGAGGCCCGGAAGAGCTGGACCTGGACGACCGGACCATCTTCCGCGGGAGGTTGGATCGCGTCCGGTCTGGCCTCCAAGACGTAGAATGTGCGGATGGGATAGTCCCGTCGCAGATTGACACATCCGGAGTTAAGGCCGAAGATAGTGATTACAATTATAATCAGGGCATACCAACGTGGTTTTTTCATAGCTATTTAATTACCTCTGATGGTGGGGGGGGTTCTCCGAAGATGACCTGCGAAGGGTCTCTCCGGGCGTTTTCTGTTAACTGGCGCAGATTATCCGAGATGGCCTGCAGGTTATCGACCACCTCCGCCAGGCTTCCTTTCTGTTCTCTAATCCAGTCTGTTATCCCTTCCTGGATGATGTTTACCCGGGCCATTATCTCCGGAGTGGTCTCGCTGGCTTTCCGGATATTTGACAGCGCCGGCATAATCTCCTCCCGGAGTTTGGATACCAGAGGCTCAATTTCTTCCGTCAGCATCTTCGAAACCGAAGTCAGGGAATGATTGACTTTCTCACCCATGGCCACGAAGTCAATTTTGGAGAGATTATCAAGCGTCTTCTCCAGAGTCTTACCCATCCGGGCGAGGGTTCCGGGAACGGAGGGGATATAGGGGTGTTTTGGATCCCAATCGATCTTAAGCGCCTCATATTTCCCCGGCTCATAGAACTGAGAGTCCAGAAGTGCCGTGCCGGTTATCCCCTGGACGTCGAGGGTCAATCGCATCCCTTCGGCGATCAACTTCTTTACGGTTTCTCTCAGTTGCTCCGGGGTCTGATCCTCCCTCCTGGCGCCGATGGTCGTCGGATCGCAGCTGAAGAGCACATAGACATAGGAGAGATCAGTCTCGTACTCTTCATAGACGAAACGGATCTTCTTTACCGAACCCATGGTGACGCCTTTCATCTTTACCGGTGAGCCGACCTCGAGGCCCTGGACGGACTGGTCGAAGTATGTTTCGAATTCCCATTCATGCCGGAACATATCCCGGGCGCCCAGGAAGAAGATCCCGATCAGGAGAATCACCACGGTAATAATGATAAACATCCCCAGTTTGAAATAGTTTGTTTTTTGACTCATAAGGTTTCGCTTCCTTGGTTAAATAAATAGCATTATAGATTTTTTCACCACGAAGATCACGAAAAACACGAAGAGAAAAGGCCTGATAGATTTTGAAAATAATCAATAAACTTGCAGATATAATCTTTCAGCTTGGGAATAGTTTGTTGATACTTAACACAACCATTCTTCGTGCTCTTCGTGTCCTTCGTGGTTAATTTCATCTTTTATTAATATTATAAATTTAGGGATTGAGTTTACTCAATCCCTTCCGGTGCTTCCTCGCGGTTAAAGAAGCTCCTAACCCAGTCATTGTCGGAGTGATCGCGCAGTTCCACCGGGGTCCCGGTGGCGACGATTGCTTTCTTCCGTTTGTCCAGCATAATGACCCGATCGGCGATGGAGAAGATACTCGGCAGCTCGTGGGTCACCACGACAAATGTGGCATCAAGAGTGGTGGAGAGACGAGTAATCAGCGCGTCCAGGCCCGCGGAAGTAATCGGGTCCAACCCGGCGGATGGCTCATCGAGAAATAGTATATCCGGGTCCAGCGCCATGGCCCGGGCGAGCGCCGCCCGCTTCTGCATCCCCCCGCTTATCTCCGAAGGTAGGTGATTGGTAAACTCTTCCAGGCCGACCAGTGAGAGCTTCATTCTCGCGATGAGATTCTTCGCCTCGATCGGAAGGGTCGTGAACTCATCCAACGGCAGCCGTACATTCTCAAGCACAGTCATGGATCCGAAGAGAGCCCCATTCTGATAGGTAACACCAAATTTTCTCAATAGTTTAAAACGATTAGCCCCTTCTGCGGTGACAATATCCTCGCCGTCGATAAGCACTTCCCCGGTCGCCGGCTGCTCCAGTCCGATCATCTGCCGCATCAGCGAGCTCTTCCCGCAACCCGACCCGCCCAGGATGATGAAGACCTCCCCCCGGTAAACATCGAAGGAGACATCCTTGAGGATGGTATTGTCCCCATAGCTGATGGTTACATTGCGAACCTTGATGATAGGTTCCGGCGATTCTTTCCGCGACATCATTTCATTACTGATATGTAAATTATTAGCTGTCATCAATTTATTTTAACCACGAAGAACACGAAGAACACGAAGAAAGAATAAAATAATAATATTTGGAATAAAATCGCTCTTCATACGACTGATGTAATGTAACCATTATTGAATTTTCAACAATTTAAACAATTGGTCAAAAAGAGAGGATAGTCATGGAATTCGATTATTTATCAAAACAAGTAATTGGCTGTGCCCTGGAAGTGCATCGTGTGCTTGGCCCCGGGCTTTTAGAATCTACTTATGAACAATGTCTTGCCCGCGAACTCTCATTGGCATCCATACCATTCAAACTCCAGGTTCCCCTGCCGGTCAAATATAAAAATGTAATTATTGACTGCGGGTACCGGATTGATGTTCTGGTTAAAGATAAATTGATTATTGAGATCAAGAGTGTAAAAAAAATTATCGATGTTCACAGAGCTCAATTACTCACATATATGAAGTTATCTGGAATAGGTATCGGTCTGCTTATGAATTTCAACGTTGAATTATTTAAAACCGGTTTAAAACGATTTGTACTTTAAAACCCTTCGTGTTCTTCGTGTCCTTCGTGGTTAATTCTATATCCCAAGATAATAAAATATGACCCCAAAAACCCCATCCGCGACAATAATCATGATGATCCCGCTCACCACCGCGCTGGTGGTGGATACTCCGACCGACTGTGCCCCGGCCTTGGTCTGAAGTCCTCGCAGGCAGCCGATCCCGGCGATCAAAAGACCAAAGACCAGGGTCTTGCCAAGGCCGGTTAGGAGATCGTCGAGGCCGACCGCGTTGATTACCCGGTTGATTATGGTTATCAGCGGATATCCCAGAGAGAGGACTACCAGAGCGGCTCCAATCAGCCCGGCCAGATTGGTCAGGATGGTCAGGAGAGGCATCACCAGTATCCCCGCCAGGACCTTGGGGACAGCCAGATATGAGACGGGATTGAGCCCCATCGTGATAAGGGCGTTGACCTCGTCGTTGACCTTCATTGTCCCGATCTCGGCGGCAAAGGCGGAACCGGACCGTCCGGCCACGATGATCGCGGTAATCAAAGGTCCCAGTTCCCGGATCACGGTGATGGCGACCATGTCCATAACGAATATCCCCGCGCCGTACTGCGCCATTGGTCCGGCCATCTGGAAGGCGAGGATGAGGCCGATCAGAAAACCAAGCAGGAGGATAATAGGGACGGCGTTCACCCCCGCTGCTTCCATGACCGCCCCGCATTTTTTCCACATCCCTTTCCCAGGATGAGTGAGTGAGTAAAAAAGCGCGGAGGAGAGTTCACCGATAAATTCAATAGTATTGCGGATATTCCTGCCAAACCCAGCCGCCGACGCTCCTACCTCCTCCGGAAGACTGGCCCGACCGTGCTCTTCTCTCCCCTGATCGCGGATGACTGAGGGGGGAAATAGCTCCAGGAGGTGAAAGTACTTCTCCGGGAAGTTCCTGATCTCAAAGGCGCCCCCCTGTTCCTCCTGGTGAGCCTTAAGATCGATCAGGAGACCGATCCCGGCCACGTCACAGTAGGTGACACCGGCGCCATCAAGGATAAGGAGAGAGAGTTTCTCTTTTTCAACCAATCCTACCGCCTCTTTCCAGATCATACCGCCGCCGCCGGCATCCAGTCTCCCCCGGAGAAGAAAGATAGTGGAATCATCGCCCTTCACAACCTTGAGAGAGCTTTCCTGCCAGACTGTATTTTTTTCTTCCATCTTATTCATAAATCGGATTAACCGAGAATCCTCTTCAATTTTTCATAAATTTCCCGGCGATGACCTATAGCTGCTACGGTTATGATAATACGCCCCTCATCAATTTTATAGATAATACGGTAGGATGTCGTTCTGAATGAGTAATATCCCCGGAGATTATAGAGAAGCGCTTTGCCTATAAATGGATTGGATTCGATCCGATCAAAAGCTTTTAAACAGATCCTCTGAACCTCCCCGGGCATTTTTTTAAACATCCGGTGCGCCTGTGGTGTGAGCACGAGTTTATATCTTTTGCTCACGTTTCAGCTGCTCCAGAGATATACTATTACCGGCTTTTATCTCCAATTCTGAAATTCCGATGGCTTCCATAAGTTCGGGATCGGAGAGTACTTCCAGGGTTTCGACCAGACTCTCGTATTCCTGAACGCTCATAAGAACGGTCTCCGGCTCTCCATCCTTGGAGATGGTAATACTGTCGTGCGTTGTATATACCTCGTCCACGAACTGAGAGAGCTTCACTTTTGCTTCACTGATTGCAACTGTTCTCATTGGTCTCCTTTCTGAGATAGTCTATATTTTGGTCTGAATATAGACTAATACCCCCTCCCCGTCAATATAAACATCCTGGAATATCGGTCAATGCATGCATCATCTTCTTTTTCCTAGTCTTTCTTCGTTATCGTAATGTTGGAGCCGTCCCGCCTGATTTTAAACTTCTGGCCGGTATCTTTATTGGTCAGAGTCTCGCCCGATACTCTATAGTCGATCTTTTCACCGGTCTGGAGGTTCTTTATCGTCATCGTGGTGCCGGCATCAGTAACCTTATACTCATCTCCCGTCTCCTTGTCCTTGAGTTTATCCCCGTCCCGCCGAAGTTCGATGGTGGTCCTATCGGCTAGAGACGGTTGCTCCGGTGGTGCAGTGGGGCGTCAAACGAACTGAAGAGAAAATATATTTTAATACTAACTGGGGTGGAGTATATTTCCCGGGACCGTTAGAGCTAAATTTCTGGCACATATATCCGGATTATCTTACTATTGTTTTGAATATGTCAGACGGCACGTGTATCAGAGATCGAGCAGGATAAATGGGGAATGAAAATATTTAAAAGTAATATTCTAAGTGCGGTATTCTTTATGATGCTTTTCAACTGCATCATCTCAGCGCCTTTGTCTGCCCAAGATGAAGTGACCCCGCCCCAACAAAATGTAACATTTGATTTTTCGCGGAAGGAACCGATAAAGATTGTTTATCCGGTTATTATGCCGCCTTATACTTTTGAGGACGATACGGGGGTGGCTCAGGGCCTTGCCGTTGATCTCCTGCGTTTATGGTCAAAAAAGACCGGTATTCCTGTCCAATTTTCCAGCGCCATCTGGAATGATGGTTTACAGATGATGCGTGATGGGAAGGCAGATATCCACGCCTCGCTTTACTATAC
>Ga0222666_1000135_pt1 | contig 57568 bp, 58 predicted proteins | sample AntAcemetagen655_FD_181710 | JGI IMG/M metagenome (GOLD analysis project Ga0222666, IMG submission 181710) | Saline water microbial communities from Ace Lake, Antarctica - #655 | ecosystem: Environmental > Aquatic > Non-marine Saline and Alkaline > Saline | place: Antarctica: Ace Lake...
GGCGGAGCTGGCCAGTGGATTCAACAAGGGAACCACCATATCGCCTCTGCATGCGGCACTGCTGGCTTCAGCAGTGGTCAATGATGGCGTGATGATGAAACCATGGGTTGTCAAGCGGGTGGTCAATGAGGCGGGCGAGGTGCTCTATGAAGGGCATGAATCACGGATGGGGGTATCCGTCAGCCCTGAAACCGCAAAGGAGTTGAGGGTCCTCATGAAAGACACGGTAATCCACGGCACGTGCAGAAAGGCATTTTATCGGGAAAGACGCAGGAAAGTCTATAAGAATGTTGAGTTGGGGGCAAAGACAGGCACCATCAATGATCGGGATGATCAGTTTAAATATGACTGGTTAACGGCTTATGTCGTCCCCCCCAATGGTAAAAAATGCATCTGCATCGCCGTGCTGGGAATTCATGGAAAGACTCTGGGCGTGCGGGCCAACCGGCTCGGTCGCAGCATTATTCGATACTACCTCTCTTCTTAGGGCTAGGCCCTTAATCAAGCCATACAAGCCTTTACAAACCCGAAAAACAGCGGTGAAGGGGACTCCATCCTTGACTTGAGCTCGGGGTGTGCCTGAGTGGCACAGAAAAATTTCAACTCCGGTAATTCAATAAACTCCACCAGTTTACCGTTTGGGCTCATGCCGGAAAACACCATTCCCTTTTCTTCAAGCGCCTCATGATAGTCCGGGTTCACCTCATAACGGTGCCGGTGTCGCTCGGAGACTTCTTTGGCGCCATAGAGGGAATGTACCACCGATCCCTTCGTGAGCAGGGCAGGGTAGGCGCCGAGACGCATGGTTCCCCCCTTTTCGGTCACAGTTCTCTGTTCCGGAAGAATGTCAATGACCGGATGGGGTGTTTCAGAGTCCATTTCCGTGGAATTGGCGCCGTCCAGGTCGCAGACATGTCTTGCAAATTCAATAACGGCCAGTTGGAGACCCAGGCAGAGCCCCAGAAAGGGGATGTTAGATTCTCTCGCCAGGCGGATCACCTCTATTTTCCCTTCGGAGCCCCGTGATCCAAAACCGCCGGGAACCACCAAACCGTCAATTTGACCCAATTGCGAGGCATCTTTGAGTTCGGTCGTCTCAACCCATTTGAGGTTAATCTTGCATCTCAGGTGAGCCGAACAGTGATTGAAGGATTCAATGATGGAGGCATAGGAATCTTCGAGTTTGGTGTATTTTCCACACATGGCGATGGTGATTTCCTTGTCGGGATTCCGGATGTTCTCCACCAACTTTTTCCATTTTCTGAGATCCGGAGGGCTGTATATGTTGAGTTTCTTGTGAATATTTTCGGGCAGACCTTCTCGTTCGAAAATGATGGGGATTTCATAGATGTCATCCACATCCAGACCGGTGATAACCGCCTCAGACTTGACGTCGCAGAAATTGCTTATCTTGGTTTTGATTTCGGGTGTCAGAAATTCCGGAGATCGGCCGATGATGATATCCGGGAAGATACCGCGCTGTTGCAGCAGATTAACGCTTTGCTGGGTGGGTTTGGATTTCTGTTCATTGACGCCGGCGGGAATGGGTACGTAGGTCAGGTGTACAAATACGATATTGTTTCTGCCCACATCTTTTTTCATTTGGCGCATGGCTTCCAGAAAAAGCTCGTTTTCAATGTCCCCAACGGTTCCGCCGATTTCCACAATCACCAGGTCCGGGGATTCTTCCTTTACAACCTGCCCGATGTGATCTTTGATCAGGTCCGTCACATGGGGAATATATTGAACGGTTTTACCCAGGTAATCACCGCGTCTTTCCTTTTTCCTGACCATGTTGAAAACCTTGCCCATGGTCAAGTTCCAGTTGGACTTGCAGCGAACTCCCAGAAACCGTTCATAATGTCCGAAATCCATGTCCACTTCGGCGCCGTCGTCAAGCACGAACACCTCACCATGTTCAAAGGGATTCATGGTGCCGGGGTCAACATTAAGATAACCGTCACATTTGATGGGAACAATTTTGAGTTTCGTGGAGAGCAGGTGGCCGATTGAAGCAGCCGCAATCCCTTTGCCTAATCCGGATAGCACGCCTCCCGTCACGATGATGTATTTGGTGAGCATTTCCGGTATGTTCCTTTCTTTGTACGAATGTTCGTGGATGAAGGTTTATTCTTTAAGCATGACAACGGTCCCGAATCGTCCGGTTACGCCCTCTCCCCTGTAAGAGAAAAAACGATCCGTGTGACATCGGGTGCAAATTTCTGAAACCGTAATGTTATCTGGGTTGACCCCTTCCATCACGAGCTGATGAGAACTTAAGCGCCAGAGATCGAAATGGTTTTCAGAAACCCTGAAATCCTCGAAATCGGGCGGGAATATGTCTCTGTGGGTGATGAATTCGGCGCAACAGGGACCGAGAGATGGTCCAATGGCGGCAACAAGACCCTCTGCCCTGCAGTGGAAATGATGTGCCATCATGCGGACAACCCGCCCCAGAATGTTCTTTACGTTTCCTCTCCAACCGCAGTGAACGTTGGCGATCACATTTTCCGCCGGGTCAAAGAGGATCACCGCCTGGCAGTCGGCCTGTTTGATCATCAGCCCGACATCGGAAATATTCGATATCATGGCATCTGCCTGACATGAGAACTTCGACGTTTCAATGGTCTCTGTATCAACAATCAAGACCTCGGTCCCATGGGTTTGCCGTGTGGAAAAGATTCGACGGGCACCCATGGACTGTTTGATGATCATCAGGTTTGCCGCTACGTTGTTTTCGGAATCCCCCACATCATGGCTGGTGTTCAGTGAATCATAAGGGGAACAACTGGTGCCCCCGTGCCGGGTGAAGGTTCCGTGTTTAAGTTGATGATATTGGGAAAGATCTTGATATTGAAGGTATGGAGCGCGTTGTTGCGTCTCTGACAGAAGATGGGAATCCGGCATGAGCATTCCGTTTTTAGAGTCCTTGGCCGCGCATCCTTTTTCGAAACCTGAACGATATGGTTTCGCCACCCGGGGAAACCATATAGATTCACTCGACGACACAGACTTTCTTACTTACCGCTGCTTCCTTCCGGACCTGACGGGGTTTATAAGTGCCTGTTACGTGAGGTCCATATCAACCCCAAAGTGTTGAAAACGCATCTCGAATCAGGGATCTCCAGAAGGATTTTCAACCCCGCATAAGCGGATTTCGGGAAATGGGGCACCGCTAACTCCCCGTCTAGCGCGACCAAGGGCTTTCACTTTTAGTGCGTGATCTTATATGATGTCGACTCTTTCTTTCAATTCTTTTCCGACTTTGAAAAAAGGGAGTTTCTTCCGGCCGACATTGATAATTTCTCCTGTTTTGGGGTTTCGGCCTTTGTAACCGTCATAATCTTTTACCTTGAAACTGCCCAGGCCGCGGATTTCAACCCTCTCTCCTTTAATGAGAGCGTTTTCCATCTCTCCAAAAACCGTGTTAACCACTTCCTCAGCCTTCCTCAAAGGTAAATCTTTTTCTTTGGCCAAGGCTTCAATCAATTCTGACTTGTTCATCATTCCTCCCGGGTTACGCGTAGACAGCACCTTGTTCGGCCACCTGTCCCAAAGCAAAAGACCGCTTAAGGGTTCTGTGCAGCCATTGGGTCACTAAATTTTCACCTGAAACCGAAACAGAAAGAAACAGCAGTCCCTTGCTGCAACCGAATGGAAAAATAGAGGATCAGTGTTTGTAAGTCAAGGAAAAATCGATTAAAAATATTCCTGATCCCGCACCTTCCACATGGAAACTGTTGGGGACGGCGCTTGCCGTTTACTTTTTCTCTGTATTGAGATATAACCCCTGAAAATTCAAGAGTGAATCATATCGCAAAACCGAATCATAAATCAACCGTGTTTTTTAAAAAATCAGACTTTTGAAAAACCTGCCCGGAAGGATTGGGAACCGGGAGAGGACATACCAAAAAAAGGAAAATTTTATGAGCGTTGTTAATGTGATAACAATCGATGGCCCCGCGGGCTCCGGCAAGAGTACCATCAGCCGCTTACTTGCCGCCAGGATGGGGTATGCATACCTGGACACGGGTGCCATGTACCGTGCCATCGCCCTTGCGGCAAAACGGGGTGGGATTTCTCTGGATAACGGCATGGAATTAATGCATTTGTGTGAAAATATACGTCTGCGTTTTGTGGCAGACCAGGACCCTCCCAGGTTGATGATGGGAAATGAGGACATATCGGAACAGATTCGAAATCCGGAGATCGACATGCTGTCCTCCACCGTTTCCACCGTCAAAGAGGTTCGGGAGGCCATGTGCAACCTTCAAAGAAAAATGTCCTGCCATGTCAATAAGGGACTCGTTGCTGAAGGCAGGGATATGGGCACGGTGGTCTTCCCTGATGCAAAGTTCAAGTTCCTGTTGACGGCTTCCCTTGAGGAAAGGGCCTCAAGACGGCATATGGAATTGCTGGAACGCGGAAAAACAATGGAAAAAACGGCTGTTATGGATAGCCTCAAAAAACGGGATAGTCAGGATGAAAATCGCGCCCTGGCCCCTTTGAAACCTGCCCCTGACGCATGTATTCTCGATTCCACGGGAATGGGAATCAAAGAGGTGGTGCAATGTTTGATGAACCATATGGCCTCCATTTAAGGAAATAAGTTGAAATCCTGTTTTAGGTTTGGTAGTTAACAATCCAGATTATTTCGCTAAGGCAAGCAGACCAGAGGGGGTTATCAGGTTAATGGAAAAGACAACTGACTTCTTAACTCAAAACGAAACAGTAAATGGCACGGATGAAACGGCAACCCAGGACGATGATCAGGTGATCCATGAGGATGGGCAAGGCACAGGTGATGACACCGCCGATACAATGGATGCGGATAACTTCATGCAGATGTATGAAGAAAGCTTGAAGAGCATTCAGGAAGGAGAAGTGGTCCCCGGCGAAATCGTTCAGGTGGATAAAGAATATGTGCTGGTGGATATCGGCTATAAGTCCGAAGGTCAGATTTCCATTCATGAATTCATGGATGAACAAGGGCAGATTTCAGCAAAGGTGGGCGACAAGGTTGAGGTCCTCCTTGAACGAAGGGAAGATGATGAAGGGGTCATCCGCCTTTCCAAGGAAAAAGCCGCGAAAATCAAAATCTGGGATCAGATCAAGGAAATATACGAAGGTAACGGTACCGTTACGGGCAAAATTGTTTCGAGGGTTAAAGGTGGGCTGTCGGTAGATATCGGCCTTCAGGCTTTTCTGCCCGGGTCGCAGGTGGATCTCAGACCGATCCGGGATATGGACAGCCTGGTGAATACCGAACATGAATTCAAGATTGTCAAATATAATAAACGGCGGGGAAATATCGTTTTATCCCGTCGTGCCATTCTTGAAGCGGAACGGGCCACCTTAAAAGAGGAAACGCTCAGGATTATTGACGAAGGGGCCGTCCTGAAAGGCGTTGTTAAAAATATTACGGATTACGGACTCTTCATTGACCTGGGCGGTATTGACGGCCTGGTCCATATTACGGATATGTCCTGGGGGCGTGTGGGGCATCCGTCTGAAATGCATCGGGTTGGGGATGAAATAGAAGTCAAAGTGTTGAATTTTGACCCGGAGAAGGAGCGGGTCTCCCTGGGAATTAAACAATTGGCACCGGACCCATGGAGTCAGGTAGCAGAGAATTATCCCATTGGTGAAAAAATTGTCGGGCGTGTTGTCAGTCTTACGGATTACGGTGCTTTTGTGGAGGTGGAACAGGGTGTTGAAGGGCTGATCCATGTATCGGAGATGTCATGGACCCGTAAAATTCGCCACCCTTCACAGATTCTAAGTGTGGGGGATTCGGTCAATGCCGTTGTTCTTAACATGGACGTTTCGAGGAAACGTATTTCACTGGGTATGAAACAAGTGGAGCCCAACCCCTGGGATGTCATCGAAGAAAAGTATCCGGTGGGAACCACCATCGAGGGTAAGATTAAGAACATCACGGATTTCGGAACCTTTATCGGCATTGATGAAGGGATAGACGGTCTCGTGCATATTTCTGATATGAGCTGGACCAAACGCATTAAACACCCTTCTGAGATGTACAAGAAGGGGATGGAAGTGCAGGCGGTGGTCCTCAATATCGACAAGGAAAACGAGCGATTTTCCCTTGGCATCAAACAATTGGCGCCTGACCCATGGGACGAAATTCCCATAAAATATAAACCCGGAACACGCGTCACGGGAACCGTGACCAACATTACCGATTTCGGGCTCTTTATCGAACTGGAAGAAGGCATCGAGGGACTGGTCCATGTTTCTGAGATTTCGGGCGATAAACGGGGGAACCCCCTGTCCCGATTTCAGTTGGACGACGTCATTCAGACCAAGGTCATAAATGTATCGCGCCGTGAAAAGAAAATCGGCCTTTCCATTCGTAAGTTGGAACAGACCAGTGAAAAGGAGATTTTCAAGAGTTATGTCAATAACCGCAAGGAAGCCACGTCAAACCTGGGTGATCTATTGCGGGAGGAAATGATGAATATCGAGCGTCAATCCATACCGAATGATCTGGGTCCGGAAGAAGCGAAAGCAGTTGAAGAAATTTCAGACGAGAGCGGCAGCATAAAAGCATCTCCTGAAAAAGACTGATTTTAAACGTTAACAGACCCTGTAGCCATGGCAAAAAAAAGCCGCCCACTATTGATCGTACTGACCATCCTTCTGGTTGTGGCAATTGTATTGGGCGGCACGCTGCTTCTGGTACGTCATTTTTTCAACCCATCCTCAACAGGCCTCTTTGAAGAGAAGATCGGTGTTGTTTCCATAAACGGGACGATTTCTTCCTCCAAGAAAATTTCCTCAGAGCTGGTAAAATTTGCCAAGGATGATAGCATCAGGGCCATCATCCTGCGGATCAACTCCCCTGGTGGTGGGGTGGGGGCATCCCAGGAAATCTATCGCGAAGTGCAGAAGATTACCCCGCAAAAGCCGGTTGTCGTATCCATGGGTTCTGTCGCCGCCTCAGGGGGGTATTATGTGGCGGCGCCCGCAACCAAAATCGTGTCCAATCCGGGGACCATTACCGGCAGTATCGGTGTCTTTATCCAGTTTGTTCGCCTTGAGGAACTGCTGAATAAAATTGGTGTTGACCTTGAAATCGTCAAAAGTGGTGAGTTCAAGGATATGGGCTCACCGGATCGAAAGCTGACCCAAAGAGATCGTGACATACTGGATGCATTGATAAAGGATTTGCAGGGGCAGTTTGTGACAGCTGTGGCCTCCGGGCGAAATCTCTCCGTTGAAAAAGTTCAGGAAATTGCGGACGGCCGTATTTTTTCAGGTGCCCGTGCCAAAGATCTGGGTCTGGTTGATTTTATGGGAAACTTTCAGGATGCGGTTGAAATTGCAAAAAAAATCGTTGGCATCAAAGGAGATGTAGCGCTGGTTTATCCCAAGAAAAGCACCGGTGAATTATGGAATCTGTTTCTGGAGTCAAGTGCCAGAAATATTGTGGGCGTGCTGACCGAGAAGGGGGGTAGTATGGTGGAGTACCGATGGGATGGACTGTAAGCCTTTCTAGAGGAAGCTGCTGACATCTCCCTTGCCTTCCCGAATGATCTCCGGCTGGTCATGGATCAAGCTTACAACACTTGAAGGATTCTGGTAAAGCAGGCCGCCGTCAATGATGACGTCAAGATTGGCGCCATAGGCCTCCCCAATGGCATAAGGGTCATCGAAGCCGGCACTGGTGCTGATGATGGGCCGGCCCAGGGTGCGAACAATGGCGCGTGTAATGTTGTTGTCCGGTACGCGAATCCCCACGGTTTTTCTCTTGGTCAGCATAATTTTGGGGACCAGGCGGGTCCCTTCCAGGATAAAGGTATACGGACCCGGTAACAGCCGTTTCATGGTTTTATACGCGTAGTTCGACACCAGGGCATATTGGCTTATTTCATTTAAGCTGTCGCAGACGAAAGAGAAGGGTTGTTTCAGGGGACGGTTTTTCAGTCTGTAAATATGTTGTATCCCTTTCTTATTGAAAAGATCGCAGCCAATACCGTAAAATGTATCCGTGGGATAGGAAATCACGCCCCCTTCATCCAGAATCTGACTGACGCGGTCGATATGTCGCTGCTGCGGGTTATCCGAATGGATGGAAAGAAACAATACCTTTTTTTTTACGCCTGATTTTTTGGGGGGGGACATTCTTTTTTTGCCTTTAGGTTATTTCCCGTGAATATGGATTTTGTTTTATGCCTTTTTTCTGTTTTGTTCGGTCTCTGCCTGGGCAGTTTTGCAAATGTGTGTATTTACCGTATTCCCCTGAACAAGTCAATCGTCTATCCCCCATCTTCATGCCCCCATTGTGGGGTCAAAATTCGATTTTTTGACAATATTCCTGTGATCAGCTACCTTCTGCTGATGGGCCGCTGCAGAAAATGCCGGGCCTCCATCTCCATACGATACCCTCTGGTGGAGATTTTGATGGCGGTTTTAAGCCTGCTGTTCTTTATCAGGTTCGGTTTTCAGTTACAAACCATCCTGTTCATGGTGTTCGCCGGAACCCTGGTGATCCTCAGCTTTATCGATTTTGATCATAAAATCCTGCCCGACGTCCTGACCTTGCCGGGGATCGCAGTGGGATGGCTGGTATCATTTCTGCCGGGTGGTATCTCCTGGGCCGATTCCCTCATTGGGCTCATAGCAGGCGGGGGGTCCCTCTATCTTGTGGCGTGGGCCTATGAACGAATTACGGGCAGGGAAGGCTTGGGTGGCGGAGACATAAAGCTCCTGGCAATGATCGGCGCATGGATGGGCTGGGAGTCTCTGCCGCTCATCGTCTTGATGTCTTCCCTGAGCGGTGCCGTTATCGGTTCTGTTTTTATCCTGTGGGGAGGAAAAGGTGCACGCACTCAGATCCCCTTTGGTCCGTTTCTTTCGCTGGGTGCTATTTCATATCTTTTTTTTGGCCGCCAGATATCATTATGGTACTTCGGTTTTTTTGTCTGACAGTTAAATAAACCTGCAATTATGGAGGATTAAAATTTGCGGGTTCCCTTTGCCTTCAATCGCTTGAGAACGGTCATCATGACCAGCCTGGCGTTTTTGATTCTATCCGCCATGTTGCTCATCCATGTGGTGACGGCCAAACTCACTGAGCGTGACCTCATCAATGCGCGGATACAAAGCGGTCGTGTGCTGCTCCAGGCCGTAAACATTATGGCAATCGATAATCCATCAAACCGGAAGGCGGGCCGAAAAAACAAACGCCGGGCAACGGATTTTGCCAGGCACGTGGTATCCCTGCTTCATATGGGCGAGTTTTCCGGGATTATGATCAGAGACAAGAAGGGGTTAGCAGTGTTTTCCCATGGTCAATGGGGTGATAAGCCTTCCATTAAAAATACCGGGGCCTCACAATTTGCCAGGTCCACCCGTATTGAATTTTCAGGAAGGACCTGGGGGTTGTTCTGGCCGGCGCCTCGAGATGTGACCCTTGCAACGTCTTTGTGGGTCAAGGGGCGTTTTGCGGGATCGGTTGCCATATTTTCTGATTTGAGACCCCTGTATGAAAAAATAAGGGCATCCGAGTCGGTCATCCTGGGCTATATCGTAATGAATGCGCTGATACTGGTTCTCTTTGGCATTTATCTGCTTTCTCGAACGGTGGTCCGGCCCATTAATCGATTGGTTGCCATGACTGAGAAGTTTGATGGCGCCATCCCCATGATACAGAAGGATGAATCTCCCAACAACGAAATCGGTCGACTTTCGCAATCCCTCAACCACATGTTAAGGCAGCTGGATGCCAATGAACGAAAGCTCAAAGAGAATATTTCATCCCTGGAGGCGGCCAATCTGGAAATCAAGCGGGCACAGGATGAAATGGTGGAATCTGAAAAAATGGCCTCTGTGGGACGTCTGGCCACCGGTGTGGCCCACGAGATCGGCAATCCCCTGGGCATTATCCTGGGTTATATCGAACTGTTTCATCGGGGAGATCTAACCTTATTGGAACGAAAGGATTTTTTGAATAGGATGGAATCAGAGATCAGCCGGATTCACCGAATTATCCGGGATCTACTTGATTTTTCAAGGCCGTCGGTCGCCCGTCATCATAATGCTAATGCCCATGAAATCCTGGAAGAAGTTTTAGCCGTTTTAAGCCCACAGGTATTGTTTGAAAAGGTCCAGGTTAGGCGATTGCTTGAAGCGGAAGTCGTCATTGTAAAAGTAGCTCAAGATTCACTGAAGCAGGTTTTTTTAAACATTATCATGAACGCGGCTGATGCTATGGCTGATGCCCGGGTTTTTGCCGGAGATTCCACGGAATCGATTCTGACCCTTGAGAGTTTTAACGAAGAAGGGTTTTTGATCATACGGTTTTCAGATACGGGCTGCGGCATGGCTCCTGATGACATAAAGCGTATCTTTGATCCGTTTTTTACAACCAAAGCGCCCGGAAAGGGTACGGGCCTGGGTCTTTCCATTTGCTACACGATCATGGATCAGGCGGGTGGCAAAATTCGTGCGGAAAGCGAACCCGGCAGGGGGACCACCCTGATCCTTGAGATGCCCATAGGCAATGTTGAAAATGAGGAGATCAGTTGTGCCGAAAAGACGAGTGCTGGTGATTGACGACGAAAAAAACATGCGCCATATGTTGAAATTTATGCTGGAGAAGGAAAATTTTTCCGTCGTATGTGCAGAAGACGGTTTAACGGCCCTTGAGCGTATGGATCAAGATCGCTTTGATTATATCCTCTGTGACATCAGGATGCCGCGCATGGACGGCATGGCGTTTTTAAGGCACGCCAGCAAAAAATATCCTGAGAAGACCTACATTATGATGTCTGCTTACGGCACCGTTGATACGGCCCTTGAGGCCATCAAAAAGGGGGCATACGACTATATTTCGAAACCTTTTAAAACGGATGAAGTCCTTTTGACGCTCAAAAAAGCGGAGGAACGTGAACGGCTGAAAACGGAAAATCTGAACCTCAAGAAAAAAATGGAACAGATCCAGACCAAATATTCCTTTGGCAGCATCATAGCCAGAAGTGAAGCCATGGCAAAGGTCTTTGATCTGGTCGGAAAAGTTGCGGAACATAAAACCACCGTATTGATCACCGGGGAGAGCGGTACGGGAAAAGAGTTGATTGCCCGGGCGATACATTCCAATGGGCAGCGGAAAGATGGTAAACTGGTCTCCATCAATTGCGGCGGAATACCCGGAAATCTTCTTGAAAGCGAATTGTTCGGCTATAAAAAAGGGGCCTTTACCGATGCCACCCGGGACAAGCCGGGCCGTTTTGATGAAGCGCACAAAGGGACCTTGTTTCTGGATGAAATCGGCGAATTGCCATTTCCCCTCCAGGTGAAGCTGTTGCGGGTGTTACAGGAAGAAGAAATAACCCCCCTTGGCGGAAGCGGCGCCAGAAAAGTTGATGTGCGAGTTATTGCGGCCACATCAAAGGATCTGGCCAAAGAGGTGGAGCGGGGAAATTTCAGGGAGGAACTGTATTATCGCATCAATGTGTGGCGCATCCATTTGCCCCCCTTGAGAGACCGAAAGGGTGATCTTTCCCTTTTGACCGGATACTTCGTGGATCAATTCAACAACAAACTGGGAAAGGCCATTGAAGGTCTCTCTTCGGAAGCCATGGGCATGATTATGGACTACCACTGGCCGGGGAATGTCAGGGAGTTGGAAAATACCATGGAGAGGGCGGTTCTTCTGGCAGCGGGCAGATGGATAACGCCGGAGGATCTTCCCTCCAGCCTGCTGAAAAACCGAAATTCCATTGAAGAAATCGATGGATCGGAACCGCTCTCCATCAAGCGCGCCACAAGACGTTTGCAGCGGGATTTCATGGCTAAGGCGCTCAAGAGAACGGGGGGCAACAAAACCCAGGCCGCCAAACTCCTTGAGGTCAGTCGCCCCATGCTCATCGCAAAAATAAAGGAATACGGCCTGTGAGTGAGGATGATGCTAACCGCTAATCGCTAACGGCTAATAGCTGTCAAATCATAAAAACCTTAAAATCTTTTTTGTCCGGAACCGTTGCAGATACGATTCGGTCTGTGCCGGGGCCCACAACCCGGATATCCTGAACTTCCCCCTCCTGCGCATCGCTGTATGAGAGGGTGATTTGAACCGCCGCATCAATGGCCTTGTTCAATAAATCCCCGGATACCAGAACGGACGGCCCGGGAACCGAAACGGTGTTCAGAAGGATATCCTCTTTTGCTGCAAGTCCCTTCAGTTTTTCATTTTCCCGTTTGTTGCGGCCCACCACGATTTTCACATGGTCATTTATCCTGAAATGCCTTCCCAGTTTCAAGGATTCCAGATGATTGATGTTTACCTCCGAATTGGAGATGAGCAGATCCTTTAAACGGCGGGAAAATCCCCTTTCCGTCAACAGGCATCCCCCAGCAGGAGCGGGATAGTCACCGAGCTTCAGATTCGCTGCCATGCTCATTTGCGGTTTTCTGGAACGGCCCTGAAACCCCAGCAACGCTTCTCTGATGACCCAGCCTTCCGTTTCGGGGATGGTGGGCGGCAGACATTTTGCCGAAAGGGGCCGCAGCAGCAGTCCGTGAAGGCCGCTTTCTTCAGCAACCAGGGCGAGAGCCTTCTTGTTCTGGCTCATGGGCCTTTGCCCCATGACCTCTCCGCTGAAAATGAAAGCCGCATCCTCCGATTCAAGCATTTCTCCGGCAATGCGGAACATCAGTGCGTGGCAGTCGATGCAGGGGTTCATGTTGCCGCCGTATCCGTGCTTCGGGTGCTTGACCACTTCAAGATGCCGCTTTGTAATATCCACCACTTTAAAGGGCAGGTTCATGGATCGGGCTGAAGCAAGGGCACGCCCGGCGGTAAAAAAGGGGGTTTCAAAAAAAAGGGCCAGAACGTCAATATTCTGTGCCCTTATCACTTCAGCGGCCAACATGCTGTCGAGGCCACCCGAAAAAACGCAGATTGCTTTCATGTGAAATGATTATCTTTCCAGTGTCCGTCCACGAATGAGAAAATTTGTTCGAGTTCAAGGAAGGCGCTAATTGTAACCGCAGGAATACTTTGAAGTATTTTGAGGATTACAATTTGAGTCTGACACCGAAATCGGGCAAATTGGCCATTTGTGGATGAGCACTTTCTATAGTTCGGCCTGTGCCAGTGAGGCCATCAGATCTTTTTGTTCGTCGGTCAGCTCTTTGGGAACATCAATATTAATTTCAACATAGGCATTTCCCTTGCCCGAGCCATTATAGATGGGCAAACCAAAGTTCTTAAGTCTGAATTTGGCGTTGTCCTGAGTCCCGGGAGGAATCTTGAGCTTGAGGACTTTCTTCTCCAGGATGGACACCTCGATGTCCGCTCCCAGGACAGCCTGTGAAAACCGGATCTTCTGTTTCAAGTACAGGTCAGCATCCTCACGCCTGAACAAGGGATGGGGCGTTTCCTTGATCTGGATAAAAAGGTCCCCCGGAGGCCCGCCATTGTGTCCTGGCCGCCCTTTTCCCTGCAATCGCAGTTTTTGGCCGCCCTTTATGCCGGCGGGTACTTTTACGGAGACCTGTTCCTGGCGGCCGTTAATCTGGTACGTGATGGTTTTGCTGGTGGGCTGGGTGAGTTCTTCGAGGGCCATGGGGAGTTCGTAGATGAGGTTCTGGCCTTTTATCCGTTGTTCCCGGTTTTGAGACCCGTCGAACCCCCGTGGGCCGAAACCGCTTCCAAACATACGGCTACCGCCCCCCTGCCCCCTACCGCCTCTTCCGAAACCGAATTCCTTAAAAATGCTGCCCAGATCAAAATCCCTGAAAATATCCTCCTGGGAAAACCGATTCTGAAATCCCTCGGCGCCGAACATATCGTACTGTTGTTTTTTTTCAGGATCACGCAGCACGGCATACGCTTCATTGAGATCTTTGAATTTCGCTTCGGCGGATTTATCCCCTTCGTTATGGTCCGGATGATATTTCAGCGCCAGCTTGCGATACGATTTCTTGATTTCTGCAGGGGAAGCTGATTTGTCGACCCCCAGAATTTTGTAATAATCTTTTCCGGACATGGCTTCAGGGTGTTGGTCGTGAAAAAAAGTGTTTTTGTTTTATATCACGGAAAACTAATCACAAGGTTTAGGAAGTCAAGGTTTTCGGGGGCGGGGTGTCCGTATCTTTTTCCAGGTGATAGAGTGTGGCACCCACAGGCGCAAAAGAAAGGAGCAGTAAATTCAATCCGGGGATCAGGAAAAGAATACCAAATCCCAGATGAAAGGGAAGGGTCCCGAGCAGAAAACGGAACCGGGCGGCAAAAGGGTTCATCCGTCTGGCGGGTATCAGGTCCGTATTGTCCCATGCCAGGAATATGGCGGCAATCCCAGAGGACAGGATCGCGATAAAAGGGCCGAAAGGCGTGAGCCAGCCAAACAGCAGCAGGATAAGCGCCAGCAACACGGGGATTGTGGTCCTGGGAATTTCCTGCTTGATGAGATAGACGAACAGCCGAAACATGGAAATGTTTTCCGGTTCCTCAACATGACCTGTGGCGCGCTGTTCAGTGATACGGGACATGTGGTCCATAATCAGGACGCTGAAAAAAATCTGGGAGACGAGGTAAGAAAATATGGCCGATAAACCAAAGAGCGCAAGGGAGAGAATCCAGGATACTACAACCCACAGCCAGAGGATCCATTGGCTTGTGGGTTTACTCCAGATGATTTCAAGAATTTCCCGATGATAGGCGAAAATCAGGCCGGCAGCGAGAAAGGTCAGCAATATGACCACCAAAAACCTCAATAAACCCCAGAGAAGGAGTCGCGGGGTCTTGAGCCCCAGAAAAAGGCCTCGAAAATTATAACCCATGCCTTTTAAAAAACCCATTTTTATGTTCCTTGGTTTGAATTCAAGCGCCGTTGACCCACCAGTCCGTATTGTTGTCAAACCACCACGCATCGCTTCTGGAAGCCATGATTTCACGACCCAATGCCTTCCCGCTCTCGGTACTCAACCGCTTCAGCGCGTATACCAGCCATTCTTTCGCATTGGGGTTGCCTGAATCCTGTTGCCCTTTCAATTCAAGAATCAGATCCAGCTGATCCGCGTCCTTTGCAATTCTGGCTTCCAGGGTATTTACGGCATTGAACTCATCGGTCAGCGCCACAATATCATCACCAAAGGACAGGCCCCGGGTCTGATCCTGAATTGCCTTTTTTTCATTGACCGTCACATACTTTTTATTCACATAATTATGGTCCCCTGTCCTGGCTTCAGGCAGATCATGGAACAGGCACATGCGGACGGTTTTATCAATGTCAGCCCCCTCTTCCATGGTGGCAATAACATAGCCCAGAATGGTCGTTCTGAAAGAATGGTCGGCTACCGATTCCGAACCAGACCCCAGGAACTGATAACCGGTTCGGGGGGTTTTTTTTAACATACCGGCTTCATAAAGGAATTCTACAGTGCGTTTTAACATGATAATTCGTGAATAACTCGCTATAAGGTTTGCCGCCGGTCCAAAGCTCGCTTGATTTATGCCGACACAGTGTTTAGTATGGAGCAATTTTATAGATCAGCGGAACATCAAAATCAATCCCTAAATGGAAAAAGCCCCATACGCGAAATGCCTGACATGAAAATATACACCTACCCGGAAGCGGTGCTTAAAACAACCGCGGAACCCATAAAAGATATCGATGAGGACCTTCAGAAGATTATTGATCAAATGATTGAAACCATGTATTTGGCGCCGGGTATCGGACTGGCTGCCAACCAGGTGGGTCTCCTCAAAAGGGTCCTTGTCTTTGACGGTTCGCCGAGGGAAGAGGAACCCGACCCCCATGTATTGATAAATCCCGAGATCGTTGTCAGCGAAGGGTCAATCAAATGGAATGAAGCCTGCCTTAGCGTTCCCGATTATACGGCGGATGTCATTCGAAAGTCCCGGGTTCAGGTTAAAGGCCTCGACCGGCACGGCAACCCACTGGGTCTGGAAGCGGAAGATCTGTTGGCCGTATGCCTGCAGCATGAAATCGATCATCTTGATGGTCTCCTCTTCATTGACCGGATCAGCAGCCTGAAGCGGGCCCTTTACAAGAAGAAACGCAAGAAAAAGAAGAAAGAGGGTTAAGTGAATGATTCACCATAATCCGAGTTTCCTGCCGGCACGGCCCGGGATCATATTCATGGGCACCCCTGATTTTGCATTGCCGTCCCTGGAGGCATTGATGGTGCATGGTCATCATGTCCTGGCGGTGGTGACCCAGCCGGACAGGCCCCGGGGTAGAAGCGGAAAACCTGCCCCATCCCCTGTGAAACGGTTGGTGAAACGCTTAGGGATAACGGTTCTTCAGCCCGAAAGGGCATCGGATGAATCCTTTTGTGAGCGCATTAGCACCTTTTCACCCGACCTTCTGGTGGTGATTGCCTTTGGTCAGGTCCTGACGAGGCAACTCCTGGATATTCCCACGTGGGGGGGATTGAACGTTCATGCATCCCTGCTGCCGAAATATCGGGGTGCCGCTCCCATTCAGCGGGCCGTTATGAACGGGGAATGTGGGACCGGTCTCACGGCCATGCGCATGGACCCGGGATTGGATACCGGTGCCATCCTGCGCCAGGAAAAAACGCCCATCGGGGCCCATGAAACAGCCGGGGAACTCCACGATCGGCTTGCGCATATGGCCGCAACATTTCTACTTGAAACCCTTCAGCTCCTGGCTGAGGACGGGATTCACGAAACGCCCCAGGACGATAGCCTGGCCACCTATGCTGCAAAGATTGACAGGACAACCGGCCGCATTTCATGGAACCTTCCGGCAGATCAGATCTCATCACTGATCCGGGGTCTCGATCCCTGGCCGGGGGCTTATACCACAGTGAACGGCAAAACACTGAAGCTGTTTTCATCCAGGGTGGTGAACGTAGGTATTGCTGACACGGTCCCGGGAAGGGTCAAAGGGCAATCCAGGGAAGGACTGTTGGTGGAAACAGGTGATGGGGTTATTCTGTTGGGGGCGCTGCAGCTTGCCGGTAAGAAACGAATGAGGGCATTGGATTTTCTGCGGGGGTTTCCCCTCAAACCCGGAACTATTTTGGGGCCCGGAACCCTTATTGGAAAGAAAAAATGAAAGATTCCACACCCGCGACCAGGGACCGTGAGACAACTGAAGAATCGCTCCAACCGGAACGGATCGAACTGAGTACATTTACCAGGCCTCGAAAACGCGTCTTTATCTTTCTCCTTCTGGCCACCAGCCTGATCCTCCTGGGTCTCGCGTTCCTCTTATGGTGGGTGCCCTATGTGGGCCTCGCCAATATCCATGAATGGTTGCCGGTGATTCTGGCGGTTCTGTTGGGCGGCATCGTATTGGTAAGCCTTGGGGCCGTCCTGACGCTGGTCTTCACCATTATCAGGGGGAAAAATCTTTTTTTCAACCGTCGTATCAGGGGGGTGGTGATTCGTGTGTTGTTCCCCTTGCTGGTGGGTGTGGGCAGGTGTTTCGGCATCAAAAAATCGGAAATCAGAAGATCCTTTGTGGCCATTAACAATCAATTGGTCATGGCCGAGGCCCAAAGGGTTAAACCGGAAAAAATGCTGATCCTCCTGCCCCATTGTCTGCAGAATCATGCTTGTACGGTCCGGATTACCGGGGATGTGCAGAATTGCAAATCATGCGGCAAATGCAAGATCAAGAATCTGGCGGCTCTCTCCGAAAAGTACCATGTGCATGTGGCGGTCGCTACCGGTGGCACCCTGGCCCGAAAAATTGTTGTGGAAAAACGCCCTAAGATTATTATCGCAGTGGCTTGCGAACGGGACCTCACGAGCGGTATTCAGGACGCGTATCCCATTCCCGTTTTCGGCGTTTTCAACCGCAGACCTTTCGGCCCTTGTTATGACACGGATGTTGATATTGATCTCGTGGAAAAAGGGTTGAAAACCTTTCTAATCAACTGACGCGCCATGTCCAGAAACCTTGCCTTAAAATCCCTCAACAGCGTTGCCGGTACACCCGGCCGGGCGGAACGGCGCCTGGAAATCCTTTTTTCACAAAACCCAAGGTTGAGCGAACGGGATCGGGCCTTTGCGGTCCATCTGGTTCAAGGGGTGCTGAGGTGGCAAATCAGGCTTGACTGGGTCCTGAAACAGTATGTTCGGTTTCCGTTTGGAAAGATTGATCCGCAGGTGTTGAATGTTCTCCGCCTGGCCCTGTTTCAGATCCTGTTTCTGGATCGCGTTCCGGAGTCCGCCGCCGTCAACGAAGCGGTAAATCAGGTCAGAAAGATGGGTCGGAAACATGTGGTGAAGTTTGTCAACGGTATCCTGAGACGAGTTTGCCGTGAAAAAGAGAACCTGCCTTTCCCTCACCCTGAAAAAGAGAGATCACTTTATGCTTCGGTCTATTATGCCTACCCCCTGTGGCTGGTGAAGAAATGGACCCGGGAGCTGGGCGCGGATGTGGCGCTGCAACTGCTGAAAGCCGGGAACGAAATTCCTAAACTGACCATTCGGACCAACACCTTGCGAACCACCCGTCAGATGCTGTTGAACCGCCTCGGGGAAGAGGGCATCGAGGGGAAGGCGATTCCTTTTGCTCCCGAGGGCATTGAATTGATCCATTTCAGAGGTTCCATTTCCCGGCTTAAGGCCTTTAAGGAAGGTCTTTTTCAGGTGCAGGGTGCGGCGGCCCAGGTCTGCGCCCATCTTCTTTCACCCGGGAAAGAAGATGTAATCGCGGATATGTGCGCCGGGCTTGGGGGGAAGAGCACCCATCTGGCAGAACTCATGGGGGATCGCGGCCAGATCCTGGCCTTGGACACCAGCCTCTCTCGCTTGAGGGGGTTAAAGCAAAACACGGAAAGGCTGGGCATTGAAAGCATATTCCCCCTGGCTGCCGATGTCATATTGCCGGTCTCTTTTCTGCGGGGCGCCTTCCATAAAATCATGGTGGATGGCCCCTGTTCCGGCCTGGGCGTCATTTCAAAGCATCCCGACACGAAACTGACCAAAAAAGAGGATGACATCAAGCGCCTGGCAATGATACAAAAATCAATCCTGTCCCGCTCCTGCCAAGTACTCAAAAAGGATGGTGAACTGCTGTATGTGACCTGCACCATCTCAAAAGAGGAAAATGAAGGGGTGGTGGAGAGTGTATTGCGGGAAAACAACGGGATCATTCTTCAGGACCTGCATCAGCGTATTCCCCCCTGGGGGGTTGACCTGGTGGATGACAATGGTTTTTATAAAACCTTTCCCCATCTTCACGGTATGGAAGGGTTTTTTGCGGCACTTTTCAGGAAAAATTGACCCGGGGCCGAGACCCCAAAGCGAGGAAGAAAATGAAAAAAATATCCCCTTCGATCCTTTCCGCCGACTTCACCCGCTTGGGCGAAGAGATTACGTCCGTTGTGAACGCCGGGGCCGACTATCTTCACATCGATGTCATGGATGGCCATTTTGTCCCCAACATCACCATCGGGCCTTTGGTGGTTAAAGCAGCGAGGCCCGTTACGGATATTCCCTTCGATGTGCATCTGATGATTTCCCAACCGGATCTCTTCATTGAAGAATTCGTGAAAGCCGGCGCTGACATTATCAGCGTTCATGCGGAAAGCACCGTCCACCTTCACCGAACCGTGAATTATATCAAATCCTGCGGCGCCAAAGCGGCCGTTGCCTTGAATCCCGCCACCCCCATCAGTGTGCTGGATCATGTGCTTACCCAACTTGATATGGTCCTGATCATGAGCGTCAACCCCGGCTTTGAAGCACAGAAATTTATCCCCGAAGTGATTCCAAAGATCAAATCATTAAGGGAAAAGATTGACAAGCTGGGGCTTAATATGGAGATTGAGGTGGATGGCGGGATCAACCCTGAAACCATTCAAAACGTCTCTTCCGCCGGCGCTGATGTTTTTGTGGCCGGTTCGGCCGTATATCACAGTAAAAACTATGCGGATACCATTCAGGAATTAAGGCGAAACATGTAACGATGATATTTTTTTGAAATTTTAAGTATGCGAGGCCCTTAAAAGGTTTTGAAAAAGGACAGGGAAACTCCGTATGAGCGTGAGCGAATCAAATGACACCCACAATTCGAAGGCCCGGCTCACTGAAGCTATAGACCGGTTTTCCGATGCAAGGATTGCCGTTTTGGGCGATATTATCATGGATGAATTTATCTGGGGAGATGTGTCCCGGATTTCTCCGGAAGCGCCCGTGCCGGTCCTGGACGTTGAGCGGGAAACAATACTGTTGGGCGGGGCTGCCAATGTGGTGCGCAATATGGGGGCGCTTGGGGCTGACGCGATCCTATGCGGGATTGTGGGCGATGATGCCATGGGTCGGGAAATTGTCTCCGAGCTTACGCGCATGGGGCTTAGATCCGATGGCGTGGCCGTGGAAAGGGGTCGTCCCACCAGCATAAAAACCAGGGTTGTGGCCCGGAACCAGCAAATCGTCCGCTATGATCGGGAGAGCAGGGCCGAAATCCGAACTGAAAGCGTCCAGAGGATGCTTGATTTTTTAACGGCGACATTTCCTGATATTGACGCCGTTGTGATTTCCGATTATGGAAAGGGGTTGATTTCCGAGCTCCTCATGAAAGGCCTGAGATCGTTAATCGGAACAACGTCATTCAATCCGCATATGGTCGTGGCAGTGGATCCCAAGACCGGCAATTTTGAACATTACGCCGGGGTGGATGTCATCACCCCGAATCATCACGAAGCAGGGCAATTTTGCGGTTTTAAAATCGTTGATGAAGTAACGCTTAAAAAAGCCGGCCGTAAAATGCTGGGAGCGTTGAACTGCCGATCCGTTCTGATTACGCAAGGGAAAGACGGCATGACCCTTTTTGAACGTGACGGGGAGATCACCCACATTCCCACCGTGGCTAAGAAAGTGTTTGACGTAACCGGCGCCGGCGATACGGTTATCAGCGCCATTTCGCTGGGGCTGGCCGTGGGTATGGATTTAAAAGCGGCGGCCTATGTGGCCAATGTTGCCGCCGGCATTGTGGTGGGTGAAGTGGGGACCTCCGCAGCAACGGCAGCGGTTGTGAAGGAAGCCATTATGAAGGTCTGAGATGGGTTTTTTCTAAAATTAAGGAAAACATTATGAGTCAGCCGGAAACATCAGATGATGTTAAACTGATCATGAGCCTTTTTTCCTCTGAAAAAGAGCTTGTGCCAAAAATTATGGGACAGTTGTCGGATAGCTATGGAGAAGCAGACTGGACCAGCCCCGAAATTTTCTTTGACCGGACCCGGTATTACGAAAAAGAGATGGGGTGGCCCCTTTACCGTCGATTTCTCTCTTTTAAAAACCTCATCTCCCCTGAAATGCTGGTGAAGGTAAAGCTCAAAACCAATGAGATCGAGAAAACATATTTAAAAGGAAAGCAAAGGCGCATAAATATTGATCCGGGGTATATTTCCCTGGAAAGGCTGGTTCTGGCCACCGGTAAAAATTACATCCACAGGATCTATCTACAAAAAGGGATCTATGCCGACCTGACCCTGGTTTTCAAACGGGGCGGGTTTGTGACGCTGGACTGGACCTACCCCGATTACGCCGATCCGAAGATGATTGACTGCTTTAATACCATCAGATCGCAATATCTGGAACAATTAAGAGAGGAAAAATCCATTGATTAAAAGCATGACCGCCTATGGAAAAGGAGATTGTCTGCGGGACGGAAATCGGTTTCTGGTGGAGATCAAATCCCTCAACAACCGGTATCGGGACGTCATTATCCGGATGCCCAGAAATCTCCAGGGGTTTGAAAAACAACTGCGAACCCTTGTCGACAAAAAGGTCAGAAGGGGCCGCATTGAAGTCTTCTTTCAAATGGAAAGTTCCCAGGAAGCACCCCCCTATGCCCTCGAACCGAACCTGCCGCTGGTGGACGCCTATTTGAAGATTTTTGACCAAATGTCCGAACGCTCAGGGCTCAAACAGGATCTTCGGTTGGAAACCCTTCTTCAAATGAACGATATGGTGAAGGTGAAGACCGATACGGAAGACGAAGAAGAAATGGGGAAGGGCCTTCACGAAACCCTTTCTCTGGGTCTCGATTCCCTGGTGGAAATGAGACGGAAGGAAGGGGCTGCCATTGAGGCCGACTTGAGAAAAAGACTCAAAAGAATAAGCGGTTTCGTCGATGATGTGCGCGGCCGTACTCCCGAGATTATGCAGGCCTATGGAATCCGCTTGAAGGAAAATGTGGAGAAACTCTGCCAGGGGGTTGAAGTGGATAGGGATCGCATTGCCCAGGAGGTGGCTGTTTTTGCGGAACGGTCCGACATTACGGAAGAACTGGTTCGAATGGGAAGTCATATTGAACAGTTCAACACATACCTGGAATTGGACGATGTAGTGGGCAGAAGACTCGATTTTCTCATTCAGGAAATGAACCGGGAGGTCAATACCCTCGGCTCAAAAGCCTCCGATGGGCTTGTTTCGAGAATCGTTGTGGAAATGAAGGCGGAGTTGGAAAAACTTCGGGAGCAGGTCCAAAATGTGGAGTAAGAGAGGTAGGGGCAAATCATTATTCGCCCGTACAAGGAGATTCGTCCATGAGTGTTAAGCTTGTAAATATCGGTTTTGGAAATTCAGTTGTTTCCAGACGCGTCATTGCCATCATCTCTGCCGGCGCAGCTCCCATAAAGCGACTTCGCGATGAAGCCCGGGAAGAAAAACGGCTCATCGACGCCACCCAGGGAAGGCGTACCCGCTCCGTGTTGATCACGGACAGCAATCATGTGATTCTCTCCGCGGTGCAATCGGAAACCATTTCACAGCGATTCAGTCCCGAGGGAAATGTCCCGTCGCGGGAATTGGAAGAATAATCATGACCGGACAGATTTTCGTTTTCTCAGCGCCCTCAGGGACCGGGAAATCGACCGTTGCAGAGGCCTTGATGGAAAGGGTTGAAGGCCTCGCATATTCCATATCCCATACCAGCCGATCCCCTCGCGGCAGTGAACAGGATGGATGTGACTATCATTTTGTCAGCCGCAGCACTTTCAGGGAGATGATAGAGAAAAACGCTTTTCTGGAGTGGGCCCAAGTCCATGGGCACCTGTATGGCACTTCTCTGGAGGCAATCAATAAACAGAATTCGGCGGGCTTTGACATCCTGATGGACGTGGATGTCCAAGGGGGGCAAAATATCAAAAAGCAATCCCCCGACAGCGTTCTCATTTTTCTATTGCCGCCATCTCTCAAAGTTCTGGAAAACCGTTTGGCGACCCGGGGAACGGATGATCCGTCGGTGGTCAAAAAACGGATGGCACAAGCCTCGGAAGAAATCAAGAGCTGTTCGTGGTACGATTTTATCGTCATTAACGACAATTTGGGAAGCGCCATTCATGAAGCCCAGTCCATTATTATGTCGGAGCGGTGCAGGCGGGTGCGCCGAATGGATTGGGTAAGCGCCCATTTCGAGGGAATTACTCCCCGCTGATCATTTTCCGGTAGGCCGGTTCAAACTCCGTCCAGAGATTCAACCCAATGCGATTTTGCGTATCCACAATCTCTTCCAGAACCTGTTTGTTGATCAGGGGATTCATGAGGACGGCTCTCAGCACCACAATATTCTGTGGCCGGTAGCGGGTGGATTCCAGCGTGGTTCGGGATACAAATGTGCTATCATCCCGCCTGAGGGCTTTGTGAAGTTTGATGTTCAATCCATTCACCAGAAAATTGATCTTTCTGATTTTTTCTTCTGATGCCTTTTTCTTTTCCCCTTTTTTTCGCGCCGCCGTTTCTTGCAGTGAAACGATACGGCTTTTGAGTGTCTCGGGGATAAAACGGTAGGTCAAAATAAACAGGTCCGGGTCGTTCAGCGCTTCGAAATTGCCGCAATGGGTAATGATGTTCAGCAGATTTTCCGTCGCTTTTTGGGCCTGCTTCATGAGAATCCCATAACCCTCTCGCCCGATAATTTTAAGGGAGGCCCAGGGCTTCAAGGCTGCAAAGGGCCTTGAGCCTTCAACCGTAAAGCGGCCCATATCAACAGAATTTCGCCTGATAATATATTTTGATGAATGTCGGATCGTACCCAGATCTTTCTCGTTACGAAACAGGATAAGACCCATACTCATGGGACAATAAAGCAGCTTGTGGGCATCAATGGATACCGAATCAGCCTTTTCAATCCCTGCAAACAGGGGTCGATATTCATCGGCCAGCAAGGCTGAACCACCCCAGCAGGCATCCACGTGGAAGTAGGTCCCTGTTTCACGGGAAATTTTGCCTAAAGCGTGAAGGTCATCCACATTACCGGTCTCCGTTGTCCCGGCGATTCCCACAATGGCGATGACCTTGGTTCTGCCTTCACTGCCTGCCGCTTCAAAAGAATCTATTTTGCGGGACAGACTGCTGATGTTGATCCTGTTTTTTTCATCAACAGGGATGGTGATGACGTTCTCTTCACCCAAACCCAGCAGATTGGCTGCCTTTTTGATGGAATAGTGCCCCCGTGTTGACACCATTACGACGCCTCTATCATATCCATAATGTTGAAGCGCACCATGCATCCCCGCCGTGCGGAGACCGGGAAAATTCGCCTTCGGGGGAAAAGCCTTTTCCCTCGCCACCAGAAGTGCCGTTACATTGGCCAGGGAGCCGTCGGAGGTGACATTGCCAAGCGCAATGCGATGATTCTGGATGTTCATTTCATAGAACCTATCGGTGCGATCAAAAACCATGCGGTGGAGCCAGGCCACCAGTTCCCGTTCAACGAAACTGGAGGCCTTTGCGGTTTCGATTTTGACCTGGTTCTGGTTCAGCGCCGCGATGATCATTTCCAGTAAAATCATGAAATAGGGCACCGCGCTGATCATGTGGCCGATGTAATAGGGATTCCCCACTTTGACCGAGTGAGCGATAACTTTTGTTTTGATCTCGGCCAGCACGTCCTTGATGAGGTGGGGTTCGTGGGGCAGTGACGTCTGGTTGAAAATCTCGCTCAGTTCAGGCAAGCTGATGCTGCTGTGAATGCCCCCTTTCTCCTGAAAAAAACCATGAAGCATCTCCAGAAGTTCATGCCCGAACTCAATGAATTTATCCGGAGAATCGGGCATAATAAAAAGTTTTCGAAGGTATTCCAGATTGGATTTTATTCTGGGTGATTCGTTCATTGGGAGTTTCTTCCTTATGGGAAACGGAAAATTATGTTGCGGGAACCATTAGCATTCTTTCCACTGCCGCTTTAGCCCTGACCCTGATGTTTTCGGGAACTCGCACCTCCGGATGCATACTTTCAAGCGCCCGCAGAATCTGAGATAACCCAATTTTTTTCATATCGGGACAAAACATGCCGGTGTCAGCCGGAATAAAGGTTTTTTGGGGGTTGGCTTTTTTAAGGGGATGAAGGATTCCCACCTCCGTACCGATGATAAATTCCTTTTTGTTCGATTGGGCCGCATAAGCGAGAATGCCGGATGTGCTCTTGACTTCATCGGCAAGTGCCAGAATTTCCGGTGGACACTCCGGATGGGCGAGAAAAGGAGCCGCCGGATGGGCCTTTTTCACTTTTTTCACCTGTTCCACCCTCAGGTTGTTATGGATGGGGCAGTATCCGTCCCAGTATCGGATGTCTCGACCGGTGCGGCTTAAAGCGTATTGTGCCAGATTCCTGTCCGGGGTCATGAGGATCGGCTTTTCGGGGGGCACCGAGTCGGCCACCTGAATTACATTGGCTGAAGTGCAACAGATATCACTTTCCGCCTTGACGCTGGCGGTGGTGTTCACATAACTGATCACCACCGCCTCCGGTATTTCTTTTCTTTTGTTGATAAGCCCCTCGGCGGTGATCATGTCCGCCATGGGACAACCCGCGTCCGTAGCAGGGAGGAGAATCGTCTTATCGGGACAGAGAATCGAGGCGGTTTCCGCCATGAAGTGAACACCGCAAAAGACAATCACATCAGCATCTGTTTGGGATGCTTTAATAGATAACTCTAATGAATCACCACAAATATCTGCAATATCTTGTATTTCTGGTGGTTCATAATTGTGTGCCAAAAGAATGGCATTTCTGTCCTTGAGCCGTTTTTTGATGGCTTCCTTGATTTCTTCCTGATTTTCTGCTTCCGGTATTACATTATTCACAGTTACCCGCCTTCCCAAAAAAAACCTGATGATGGATCTTTAACACAAAACCTCACAATAGGGCAGCAACATCTCTCTTTCAATGATACCCTCTCTTAAAACAGCATAAGGGTGAGTGGTCATATCCAGAACAGTAGATGGCTTTTGGCCCGATGTTTCCCCACCATCCAGCATTTTATCAACCCCTTTTCCAAGAGCACGTAAAACCCCTTGGGGTGTATTGCAGGGAGGTTCACCTGAAATATTGGCGCTGGTGCCGGTAATGGCAGAGCCCATGGCTTGCGCCAGCGCCATGGCTATGGGGTGGCTTGACAGGCGGATGCCGATTTTCCCGGTTCCGGCCGTGAGCAGTGTTGAAACATTTTTTTGAGCCTTGAACACAAGGGTCAAGCCTCCCGGCCAGAATACCTCCATAAGCCGAATGGCTGTTTCCGAAACATGGGCCGCATAACGTTCCAGGGATTCAACGGCAGGGATCAGGAGCAATACGGGGTTACCAACCTCTCTTCGTTTCACGTAAAAGAGGTGCCGGATGGCCGTTTCGTTGGCGGCATCCGCTGCAAGACCGTAAAAAGATTCCGTTGGATAGGCCACCAGTCCCCCTGATTTCAGAATTCCGGCAGCATCCGTAATTTGGTTTTCCAGATGGTTTCCTGCAAGCGCCATATCCATTGAAAAACCGTCAACGGTTATCTTTATCCCACGAGTCGATTTTTTCCGAAGCCGCCAGGGTCAATGCTTTTCGATAGCGGGTCACTTCTTTCGCAATAAAAGGATCTTTCAACCCGAGAATCTGTGCACCCAGGACTGCTGCGTTCTTGGCACCCCCTTTACCCAGCGCCACGGTGGCCACCGGAATACCTGAGGGCATCTGGACTGTGGACAAGAGCGCGTCCATACCGTTGAGTGGCGATGAGTCGATGGGGATGCCGATCACCGGCAGGGTGGTCTGGGCCGCGATGGCGCCGGCCAGATGCGCCGCCCAGCCGGCCCCGGCAATAATCACTTGAATGCCCCGTTCGGCAGCGGTTGCCGCGTACTGCCGGGTCTGTTCCGGTGTTCGGTGGGCAGACAGGATCTTGACTTCATGGGGGATGCTCATTTCTTTCAATACGTCAACGCAACCTTTCATAATGTCGGCATCCGAAGCGCTCCCCATAATTACACCGATCAATGGTTTGTCTGAATTCATTTGTCACCTCAAAGAAACAGTTAGCGTCCGGCAGCCATTCCCAGTAACGGGTAGATAATCATTCCCGCCAGCCAGGCGATGTCTTCCGCCGAGAGGACCCGGGACACGGTCCGGTCAAAAAGTATCGTACCTTCCGGCGTAAACTCATCATCCCCTTCCCATAGGATCAAGGCCACCGGAACCAGCGGCAGGGCTAGAATTCTGACCGCCAGATCTCCCTGCTCCATGGGTGTGGCACCGTATACTTCGGTCGTCAGTTTCGCCATCAGTTGCGGATTGTTTCCAAAACCCTGCACCATGGGGTTTTTGGCCCGCCTGATGAAGGCATCCAGATAAAATTTTCCATCCGGTACTTCCTGGTAGGCAATCCATTCTTCTGATATTTCCACATCCTCAGCCAGATTCAGGTAGTGAAGGAGGAGAACCTGCTGCTGGATGGGCACTTCGTTGCTGTCAACGCTGTATGAGAAATCCAGTTCGGGCCAGGAAATATCAATTTTCTTGTTTAAAAAATTAATGGAAAGACTGGCTTTTCCATTGGTTCCCTCAACATAGATTGCGCCGCTTCGCCGGGCGATCTGTTTCGGGTCTTTTCCCGCGAGTTCTTTTTTCCCAAGCGATACGGCTGTTATGTAATCATCAATCCTGGCCACTGTTCCAATCTCCCTGAAAAAATTATAAGACCAAATCGGTCAGTTTTGTGTTATAAAAAAATATGGTAGGGAATTTCAAGTCAAATCCTAATGTTTTGCTGAACCGGTGATCATAAGACAAGGGCCGAGTGAATGCCGCGAAGGAAAAAAAAGGGCAAAAAGGATGCGCGCAAAGGGCAGGATCATCCCCCAAAAGAGAGGCCTTTTAACCCGGCGTTTGGGAACTTGAAACCATTGAAGAAAAGCGCAGATCTACGCGCTGCGCCCTTAGAAAAAAACGAACATCCGGATAGGAAAAATGAAAAGGCCGTTATGTCCGATGACGAGCGCTTGTTTGTTGAGGCCATGACGGGTGTGTCGCCCATATCCAGGGGAAACCGGAAGATTATGAAAGCCCCTGATAAAGATTCATTACGGCCGTCCCATGCGCCAAAAAATGAGGAACTGGAAGTCATGGCGCATCTTTCCGACCTGATCAGCGGCACCGCTGAAATGGACATCACTTTCAGCGACGAATACGTTGAAGGGTACGTAAAGGGGCTGGACCCCAGGCTCATGCAACAATTGAAGGATGGCCTGTTTCCCATTCAGGATTATGTGGATTTGCACAGGTTGACCCAGGAAGCAGCTGAGACACGTATCAGAGATTTTTTGTTGAACAGCCAGGGCCGTGGGTTGAGGTGTGTACTCATCGTGCATGGCAAGGGATTGAACTCGGAAAACCATATTCCTATATTGAAAAAAAGGATGCCCTTATGGTTGAGCCGGGGTCCTGTCAGAAAAATCATACTGGCTTTCTCCACGGCCCGCGCCTACGATGGTGGCACCGGGGCCATCTACGTACTGCTGAAACGCGCAAAAGGAGGGTTATAACAACAATGAAACTGGGAATTGCGGGACTTCCCCAGGCGGGGAAATCAACCTTATTTGCCGCATTGACCGGCGCCAGGGGAGATAACGCCCCCGGAGGTTCGCACAAGGACACCCGTATCGCCACCGTTACGGTTTTAGATCACCGCATCGATTTTCTGGTGGAGATGTACCAGCCCAAGAAAATCGCCTATGCGAAAATTGAATACCTGCTCCCTTCACGGATTCCGGGGGTTTCCGATGCAAAGTCCGAGGGGGAATTCTGGAATCAGATTCGAACATGCGATGGCCTTTTGCACGTGGTCGGCAATTTTGAGGAGTCCGGAAACGACCTTTTAAAGAGCGAGACGGATTTTCAACAGGTCGAAGACGAGATGATTTTAAGCGATTTAGGGGTCGTTGAAAAGCGGTTGGAGCGGATTGCGCTGGACTTGAAACGGGGGAAAAAACAGGGGGAGGCTGAAATACCGCTCCTGAGCGAATGCCGGGAGATATCGGAAAAGGGCGAACCCCTCAGGAATGCGCCGGATGTGGCCAACGACCCCCTCCTTAGGGGGTTTACATTTCTCTCCGCCAAACCCATGCTGGTACTCATCAACAATGGAGACGAAGACGAAACACTGCCGGCCTGGACGAAAGGGCGGGAGAACCTGTCATTTGTCGTTGTGAGGGGTAAACTTGAGATGGATCTTGCCGCCATGACGGCCGAAGAAGCGGCAGAATTCCTGGAAATATACAATATTCAGGAATCGGCCCTGGACCGTGTAATCAGACATTCGTATGGGATGCTGAATCGAATATCATTTTTCACGGTGGGTGCCGATGAAGTGAAGGCCTGGCCCATACCTGCCGGCATACCGGCCCTGGAAGCGGCCGGCGAAGTGCATTCCGATATCCGGCAGGGGTTTATTCGGGCGGAAGTGGTAGCTTTTGACGACCTGGAGGCCGAAGGGTCCTTTCAGGCGGCGAAAAAAGCGGGGCGGGTACGGCTGGAAGGAAAAGAGTATGTTGTCAAGGATGGCGATATTATTAACTATCGGTTTAATATTTAGACATCTTTTAGCGAGGTACTTCATGGACAAAATCAAGGTAGGCATCATCGGGGCAGGGGGATACGGCGGCTGCGGGGCCGTGGAACTCTTAAGCGCCCATCCTGACGTGGAACTCCGAGCGCTCATAGACAAACAGGATGTGGGGAAACCCATGAGCGATCTTTACCCCCATCTCACGGGTTTTTGCGACATGGTGATCATGGATCCGGATGATTCAAACTGTCCGGACGATTTTGATGTGGTTTTCTTTTCCACACCGGACGGCGTGGGTCAGCAGGGCGCCGCAAACTGGTTGAAGAAAGGCGTAAAGGTCATTGATTACAGTGGCGATTTTCGCTTTAATGACCCTGGCGTTTATAAGGGATATGCCGAGAGAATCGGGCGGGACAAGGCCCACGCCTCCCCGGAACTCCTGGCTCGATCGGTTTATGGTCTCGCGGAACTCCATCGAAAAGAGATTGCCGGATCCAATCTGGTGGGCAATCCCGGTTGTTTTGCGGTGAGTTGTATCCTGGGGTTATCCCCCGCCATGAAATCGGGTCTCATTGATCCGGGGACCATTATCTGCGATGCAAAAACCGGTGTTTCCGGCGCGGGAAAGGCGCCAAACGCCGCCTTTCACTATCCGGCGCGATATGATGCCATGAACGCCTACCGGATATCCGGGCACCAGCATGTCTACGAGATTGAACGGGAACTGGGTCTGTTGGCCGGAGAGGAAGTTCGCATCACCTTTACGCCGCATGTGGTTCCCCTTTGCCGGGGCATATTGACCACCATATACGCGCAACTGGGCAATGGGCAGACCATCGAAACAGTGGAAACGGCCTATCGCTCTTTTTATGGTGGTGAAGCATTCGTGAGGGTTTTCGGCCCTGAAAAATCGCAGCTAAGCACCCATGTTCGCGGCAGCAACTTCTGCAACCTCTCCCTCAATGTCGATGAACGGACCGGCAAATTGATCGTGGTGAGCCTGATCGATAACCTGGTAAAAGGGCAGGCGGGCAGTGCGGTTCAAAACATGAACATCATGTTCGGCATGGATGAGACGGAAGGACTTCTGCACCCGGGTATTTATCCGTAATCAAAACAAAAAAACGCCCCCGTTCGGGGGCGTAATGGGTCTGTATTCAGCTAATGGATGGAAACTACGGCAGCCTGTCAATCCAGCTGCCGCCCTTGAACCATTTCTCCTGCAATTCTTTCAAATCCCCGCTCCCTGCCATGGTGCCTAGGAAGTTCTCAAGCCAGTTGGCCAGCAAGGTGTCATTCTTTTGAATGGCAATGCCGATGGGCTCATAGGTAAAGGGCGGCACAACCGAAATCAGATTATGGTCGGAATTCCGGATGACGGACAGCAGACAGATGGGATAATCCGCGATCATAGCATCCGCCTTGCCCTGAAGGACCATGGCAACGGATTCGCCGTAATCCTTTGCCAGCAGCAGGGTGGCTTTGGGGAAGACTGTCTCCACGAATTCCTGACTGGTTGACCCCCGCAGCGCCGTCAGCTTGGTGCTGGGGCTATTCACTTCCTCAGGCTCTTTGGCGGCGGCGGCCCATTTCTCCGTGGTCAAAAAGGTTTTGCCGGATATAAAATAGGGTCCCACAAAGGCGACTTTCATGTTGCGCTTACCGGTGATGGTCATGCTGGAGAGAACCATGTCCACTTTTCCCGCTTCAAGGGCCGGGAGAAGATCCGCAAAGGGCATGGTTTTAAATGTCGCCTTCACGCCCATGGCGGCGGCCATCTGGTTGGCAATATCCGGTTCAAGACCGATAACTTCCCCGTCCCTGGTGGTCATATTCATGGGCGGCATGCTGCCTGCGGTTCCCACCACCAATTGCCCGCTCTGGGAAATGCGATCAAGTGCGGTGACCGATTGGGCAGCGGCCGATCCCTGCCCCTTTGTATGCTCGCATCCGGATACCAGTGTCAGCGCTAATAATAATGCGATCAAGATTCCTGCTTTCTTCATGCTCTTTTCTCCTTTTCTCTGGATTTTGATGGTTAGATTTTTTTCGTTGGTTTAAAAACACTCCACACTCAATACTTCATTTTCACAGTGATTGCAAAAAGAATCATCCTCTTTGAATTCCCCTTTTGGTTCATGGACCTTGCCTTGAAAAAATAACACACACCTGTTAAAAGAGGTCAGAAGTCAGTTGCACAACAGACAGCCTGAACCTCAAGAAATGGCAAATGAATGTTTGATGGATTGAAATTGACGGATCTGCCGGCAGCAAGTTGCGGTGTTTTGAGAAAAGCGTCCAATACCAGACCCACCATCTGGATCGTTGAAAAAGACGGGGTCCGGGCAGTGGTCAAGGATTTCAGCGGTAACCGGTTCCTTTTTAGAAATATTGTGGGTCGATTTCTCATCTGGCGGGAGGCAAAAGCCTACCGAAAACTTCGGGGTATCAAGGGGGTGCCCAAGTTCTATGGTGTCATGGACGGCATTGCCCTGGCGGTAGAAGAAATCCCGGGCAGGAGTCTCGAAAACCTGGAAAAGGAGATGCATCTACCCCACACCTTTTTTGAATCCATGGGAACCCTTGTCAATGCCTTTCACCAAAGGGGATTGGCGCACTGCGACCTGAAACGGGCACCCAATACCCTGTTGGGTGATGACGGGATGCCCTACATTGTGGATTGGGCCGCATCCATATCAAGAGAAGAACTTTGCTTCCCGCCGTTCAATCTGGTTTTTCGAAGATTTATGCTGGACGATGAGATGGCCATTGTAAAACTGGCCTTGAGACATTGTTCGGATAAGGTCAGTGCAGAAAAAAAGGCCCGTTATCATTATCGAAGCCGGGGCGAAAAATGCATCCGAGCCATTCGGGACAGGCTTAGGGAAATATTGCAGAAAACAGCGTAGGCTATTAGAATAATTATATTTTACAAGTATCCTGCATCGGGGAGACCATGATTCTCTTGGCCATTCCCCTGCCGATGGCCAGGCGCATATTTTCAAGCCCTAAAATGACCCTGCCGCCGCCGGTATTGTTGATGATTTCCACGCGATCTCCGGCTCTCAAACCCATTGAGGCCAACCTGCCTTGCTTGTGCTTGCATCCAGCCACCTCCCGTACAAAAACAGTCTCCCCCGCTTTGGCCATGGCCAACGCCATCAAGGGTTTTCGTTTTGCACAACAGTCTGAGCAAAGACCATATATTTCCATCCGGTGTTGAAGCATGTGAAAGCCGTAGCCGGCAGCGACTTCCACCTGAAGCCTTTCGATCTGTTCGTTCGCAAATTCAACGATTTTTCCACATTTTGTGCACACCAGGTGGTCATGATGCCTGCCCAGTTGGCGATGCTCATAACGAATGGGCTGGCCCTCAAACTGTTTCCGTTGCGCAAACCCCAGCTCCACCATACGGTGCAGGCAGTGTTTGACAAAACCCGAATCGAAGTCATAGCCCTTTTCCCGAAGGAGAAGCAGCATCTCTTCCAGGGTAATATGTTCTTCGGTGCTCAAAAAAACATCAATCACTTTCAGTTTGTCCTGAAGACGATCGGCACCGTCCGATTCAATCAGGGACAGAAAATTGCTTTTTTCAAAAAACTCATTATTTTTCATGTTTCAGCCATTGCGCGTTTTAATACCTTTTTGATTTTTCTTCAAAAAACCCCACAAAACCCTTAACGGAGTTTGCCATGAAAGTCCTTTCTCTTCTTTGGGTATTTTCATCCATGCCGTCAAACGCGGCAAGGCTGGGGTCCTCTTTCAGTAATCGGTCTACCGAACCCTGTATGATATCTGTTTTCCGGCCCCCACGGGTTATTGATTCACCGATCACGGACTCCCAGAACAACAGCTGATCTCTGAAGCGCCCCAGCAGTCGATGGGAGGTTTCAGCACTTTCCACATGGGCGTAGCGGATGGGTTGGTCTTCCAGGGCCAGGAGACGATCAACACTTTCTATGAATATGTCAAGAAAAAATCTGGGAGGCGTTGCCGGACGAAGGTATTCTCGTTTTCCGACGATGAAATAATTCCCTGCCGCTTCACCGGCATAAAGTCTTCCGCCATAGGCAAAACTCAGGTGATGAATGGCATGTCCGGGGGTTTCGATAACCCTGAGTCCGGCGATTCGGCATTTGGTGTGGGGAACCAGCCTCTCTTCAGCAATGGGCCCAGGCGACCCGTAAGTCCTCGCCAGATCCCCCAACACTTTCAAGCTGCCTTCGTACAGCCTGGAAGGGTCCACCAGATGCGGAATACCCTTTTCGTGGCAAATGACGCTGGCCTCCGGATAACGGGCCAGAACCTCGGACAAAGCCCCCCCGTGATCAATATGAATGTGGGTGAGAAAAATATAATCCAATCGCTCAAGCCCCAATGTTTCCATTGAATCAACGAGACGACCGGCTGTATTCGCAGGTCCTGCGTCCACCATGATGTTCAAATCACCCTGACAGACCCAGGAGCCGAAAAATGGATTAAACCCGGGCATGTCCTGCTCTATGGGTAAAAAAGTTTCCTGCATGTGAGACTCCCTATGGGAATTTTATAACCGATAGGAATATAGTCTCAGGCATTTATGGAGTCAAGATATTGGTTTTCGGCGCTGGGTCAATTTCTGCTTTTGCCACTCTTTATCTACATTTTTCTTTTGATGATAAATATCTTCTTAACAAAATTCTGATGCTATGCTAAATCCTAGAGCATCCATGAAATATCTTATGGGTAATGCCATAACAGGGATCAGAGGACATAATTCTTGAAAAGCGATTTTCCCATACTCATTGCTGAAGACAACCCCGTTTCTCGAAAGCTGATGGAGATGATGTTGCGCCAGGAAGGCTATGAGGTGGTATCAGCAAAAGACGGCCGGGAAGCCCTGAAGGTTTTCAAAGAAAGATTCTTTCCGATTATTCTGACGGATTGGGAGATGCCTGAGATGGACGGTCTTGAATTGTGCCGGGCCATCAGGGAAAGTCTCGTCGAAGGCTATGTGTATATTTTCTTGATTACCGCCAGGGATTTGAAAAATGATATTATCGTTGGTTTTGAAGCCGGCGCAGACGATTATCTGACAAAACCCTTTGACCGTTCTGAACTGATTGCCCGGCTGAAAACAGCTCTCCGCGTTCTGGAGCTGGAAAAATCATTGAAAGACGCATATGAAAAAATCAGGCTTCTCTCCATTACGGACAAGCTCACGGGCTGTTACAACCGTACCTATATGGACGAATACCTTGTGAAAGAAATCACGCGCGCCACACGCTACCATCGACCCGTGTCATTGGTGATGGCGGACATTGATCATTTCAAACAAGTCAATGATACCCATGGTCACCAGGCGGGAGATCTGATCCTTAAGAATTTCGTGTTATCTATGAGGGAAGGGATGAGAAAAGATGTTGACTGGATAGCGCGGTACGGCGGGGAAGAGTTCCTGATGGTTTTACCTGAAACAGGTTTTGAAAGCGCCATGTTGTCTGCGGAAAGACTTCGCAGGATTGTGTCTGAGAGCGTCAGCTCATATGATGAAAAAGAGATCCGTATCACCGCCAGTTTCGGTGTTGTGGGCTTTAACCCTTCCGCAAAAATTAGAACCATACCTTGCGAAGCCATCATTAATCAGGCGGATAAAGCCCTTTATCAAGCCAAGGATGAAGGGAGAAACAGGGTCAGGGGACAACCGTTTACGGCTTGATTGAGGAGATCGCAGATGTTTACCGGACTGGCTGAGGGGATGGGCAGGATAAAGCGCATAGGCCGCATGCAGGATCAAATGCAGGTCTGTATTTCGCCGCTGTTTGAAATGACCGAATGCAGACTGGGTGACAGTGTTTCGGTCAGCGGTGCATGTTTAACCGTATCCCGGATGGAAGGGGATGCCGTCTATATGGACGTTTCGGGTGAGACCCTGTCCCGGACCACTCTGGGCTTGTTAAAGCAGGGGGACCTGGTCAACCTGGAGCGGGCGCTGCGTCTTACGGATCGTCTTGGCGGGCATCTGGTGTCGGGGCACGTGGATGGCATGGGGAAGATCCTTAAAAGGGAGTCTCGGAATAACTCCTGGCTCTTAAAAATCGCGATCCCTGAAGCACTGTCACGCTATATCATTGAAAAAGGCTCCATTGCCGTTGATGGGATCAGCTTGACCGTTAATGCTTGTGAAAATGCGTTTTTTGAGGTAAACATCATTCCCCACACCGGAACACAAACAACGTTACTGAAAAAAAATGTCGGCGAACCGGTCAATGTGGAAACCGATTTAATCGGAAAATATGTGGAGAAGCTGCTTTTCACGCAACCATCGGAACCGGAAGGCAGGTCGTCTTCAGGGGTGACCCTTGAGACCCTTTTAAAACACGGATTTGGCCCTTCTAAAATAGGGAATTGATAAAATGGACATCAGCATAATTGAAGAAGTTATCGAAGATTTGAAACAGGGAAAAATGATTATCCTTGTGGACGACGAGGATCGGGAAAATGAAGGGGATTTGACCATGGTGGCGGAAAAGATCACGCCGGAAGCCATAAATTTCATGTCCCGATATGGGCGTGGTCTGATCTGTCTGGCCCTGGATCCTCCCCTCGTGGATAAACTGGGCCTCAAGCAGATGGTTCAGGATAACCGGTCGCCCTACAAGACAGCCTTTACCGTCTCCATCGCCGCCGCCCAGGGGATGCGTTCCGGAATGGGCGCCGCAGACCGGGCGCACACTGTTTTGACCGCTGTCGCCGATAATGCCCGACCGGAAGATTTAATTCAACCGGGGTTTATCTTTCCATTGCGCGCCAGAAGGGGAGGGGTCCTGTTCAGAACCGGCCAGACAGAGGGATCTGTTGATCTGGCACGGCTTGCGGGGTATAAGCCGGCCGCCGTTATCTGTGGGATAATGAAAGAGGACGGTACCATGGCCAGGCTCCCGGACCTTAAAGACTTCGCCAAAGAACACAACATCAAAATCGCCTCGGTCGCTGATGTGATTTCCTACCGGATGCGGACGGAGTCGTTTGTTCAGCGAGGAGATGAAACGACGCTTCGCACGCCCTACGGAGACTTCAGGGCCGTTGCATTTGTCAACGACATTGACGATTATGAGCACCTGGCCCTGGTAAAAGGGGACATTGTATCGGATATGGACATCCTGGTTCGGGTTCACTCGGGATGCCTTACAGGCGATGTTTTCAATTCCTATCGCTGTGATTGCGGCGAACAGTTGAAAAGGGCCATGAGTATGGTTCAGGAAGAGGGTAGGGGCGTTATCCTTTATCTTCAACAGGAAGGCCGGGGTATCGGTCTGGCCAACAAGCTGAAAGCCTACGCCCTACAGGACCAGGGTTTTGATACGGTTGAGGCCAATGAAGAGCTCGGGTTTGCTGCGGATTTGCGGGACTACGGTGTCGGAGCACAGATTCTTGTGGCCCTGGGCGTCCGAAAAATGAAATTGATTACCAATAATCCCCAAAAAATTGTCGGTCTTGAGGGTTACGGATTAAAGGTGACCGGCAGGGTTTCCATTGAGTGTATTCCGAAGCCGGAAAATATCCGGTATCTGTCAACCAAATGTCAGAAACTGGGGCATCTTTTAAGTAAAGTGGGCATCGCGTAGGGGCAAACCCCTGTGTCTGCCCGATGTGTAGGGGCAAACCTGTGTGTTTGCCCGATCAACCAAGGAGGACACCTATGGTCAACGTTATAGAAGGTCAGCTGATAGCAAAAGGGATGCGGTTTGCGATTATTGCGAGCCGTTTTAACGAATTCATTTCGAGTAAATTAATGGAAGGGGCCATCGATGCACTGGTCCGGCACGATGCTTTAAAGGAAGACCTCACGGTGTGCTGGGTGCCCGGCGCCTTTGAAATGCCGGTTGTGGCCAAGAAACTGGCCGTGAGCGGCGCTTATGATGCCATCATTTGTGTGGGCGCGGTCATCAGGGGAGCTACCGCCCATTTCGACTATGTGGCCAGTGAGGTGTCCAAGGGAATTGCCACCGTGTCTCTGGATACGGGTGTTCCTATATCCTTCGGTGTATTGACCACGGACAATATCGAACAGGCCATCGAACGCGCCGGCACAAAGGCCGGAAACAAGGGGTTTGAGTCGGCCATGGCTGCCATTGAAATGGTCAGCCTGTTCAAGGGACTGACGTGATCACCAACCCCTGACAGCACAGGAAACCATGAAACATTTTACAGGGGAGAGAAGAAAGGCCCGTGAACTGGCTGTTCAGGTCCTTTTTCATCTGGAATTCAGCGATAATGATCCGCTGGAAGCATTTCGTCTCATTGGCGAGAATTTCGAAATGGCTGAATCCATGACGGATTTTTCGAAAGCGCTGGTAGGGGGTGTCTGTGATAAGAAACCTGATCTGGACAGGGTCATCAGTCGCTCATCAAAACACTGGCGACTGGAACGAATGGCTCGACTGGACCGAAGCATTCTCAGGCTGGCAACCTATGAAATGATGTTCATGGAGGACATTCCCCCCAGAGTCTCCCTTGACGAAGCCGTTGAAATCGGGAAAAAATTCGGTGGTGAAGACTCCAGCCGGTATATCAACGGTGTACTGGACAATATTTACAGCACCCTGGATCTTAAAAAGGATGAAGAAATATTTTCGTCCACGGAACCCGATTCTGATAACACGAAAGAACCTGACAGCATAGGAAAAAGTAACATGAAATACAATCCTCTGGAACTTGAACCCAGATGGCAGACCCATTGGGAAAAGACAGGCATTTTCAAGGCAACGGAAGACCCTTCAAAAGAAAAATACTATCTCCTGGAAATGTTTCCCTACCCATCCGGTAAGATTCATATCGGCCATGTTAGGAACTACACCATCGGTGACGTGGTGGCCAGATACAAGAAAATGTGCGGAAAAAACGTGCTGCACCCAATGGGCTGGGACGCATTCGGCATGCCGGCGGAAAACGCCGCCATCGAAAATGATACCCATCCCGCGCGATGGACTTATGAGAATATCGACGCCATGAAAGCCCAGCTGAAACGGATGGGGTTCAGCTATGATTGGGATCGCGAACTGGCCACCTGTGATCCCGAGTATTATCGATGGGAGCAATTGGTTTTTCTCGAAATGTATGAAAAGGGTCTGGCCTATCGTAAGAAAACCCATGTGAACTGGTGTGAAAAATGCCAAACGGTACTGGCCAATGAGCAGGTTGAAGAGGGTTGCTGCTGGCGACATCCTGAACAGGAAGTGGCCATCAAGGAGATGAACAGCTGGTTTCTGAAAATTACCGATTATGCCGATGACATGCTCGAATACTGCGAAAAACTTCCCGGTTGGCCGGATCGGGTCTTGAGCATGCAGAAAAACTGGATTGGAAAAAGCCATGGCGCTGCCATAGCGTTCCCCATGGTGGGCCGGGGGGATCCCATCGAAGTGTTCACCACCCGTCAGGATACCCTCTATGGGGCCACATTCATGTGTCTGGCGCCTGAGCATCCCATGGTGAATGATATCATCAAAGGGTTGCCCCAGGAAAATGCGGTCCTTGATTTCGTGGACCGTACCCTGAAAATGGACAGCATTATGCGAACCGCCGATTTCACCGCCAAAGAAGGTGTTTTTACGGGGAGACACTGCCTGAATCCGGTGACCCGTGAAGAAATCCCCATCTTTGTGGCCAATTTTGTCCTTTTTGACTATGGTACCGGCGCCATCATGGCTGTTCCAACACACGATCAGCGGGATTTTGAGTTTGCCCGGAAATACGATTTGAAGCTTCGTGTGGTCATTAAACCGGAGGATTCCCCTCTGGACGAAGCAGAGATGACGGAAGCCTACCTGGACCGGGGCATTTTGGTAAACTCGGGGCCTTTCAACGGTCAGGGCAATCTCGAGGCCCTGGACAGCATTGCCGATTATCTTGAGGAGCAGGGGATTGGTCATAAAACCGTGAATTATCGCATCAGGGACTGGGGTATTTCGCGGCAGCGCTACTGGGGCGCGCCCATTCCCATGATCCATTGCGAAAAATGCGGCATTGTTCCGGTTAACAAAAGCGATCTACCCGTGGTCCTGCCGCTGGATCTGGCCATGCGGCCCAATGGGGGATCTCCTTTGCCATTTGAACCGTCCTTCACCGAAACCACCTGCCCCAAATGCAATCGAAAGGCCAGACGTGAAACGGACACCATGGACACATTTGTCGAGTCTTCATGGTATTTTGATCGCTATGCGTGCCCGGATTACCAGGATGGCCCCCTGGATGCGGAACGGGTGGACTACTGGTTGCCCGTGGACCAGTATATCGGCGGCATTGAACACGCTATTTTGCACCTGTTGTATTCCAGATTTTACACGCGGGTCCTCAAGGATCTGGGGCATATCAAGATAAAGGAACCGTTTACCAATCTCCTGACCCAGGGTATGGTCTGCAAAGCGACTCAGGCCTGTCCTGAACATGGGTTTCTCTATCCAAAGGAAGTTGTGGAAGGCCGATGTACCCGGTGCGGGGCGGAAGTGACCGACGGGAATATCGTGAAAATGTCCAAATCCAAGAAAAATGTGGTGGACCCCCAGGAGTTGATCGACCGTTACGGGGCCGATACGGTTCGAATGTTCTGCCTGTTTGCATCTCCGCCCGACAAGGATCTGGAATGGAGCGAACAGGGGGTTGACGGTTCCCACAGGTTCCTTCAAAGGGTGTGGCGGCTTGTGGTCGGTCACCTTTTGGAACTGAAAAATGTGAAGGCTTACAACGGAAAAGGCGATCTCACGGAAGCCGTAAAATCCGTCCACCGAAAAACCCATGAAACCATCAAGAGAGTCACCAGTGACATCGAAAACCGCTTTCATTTCAACACCGCGATTTCGGCGGTCATGGAACTGGTCAATGAAACCAATCAGTTCTTAAAAGCTGATGGGAAAAAGGATGCCACTGCCTGGTCGGTTGTTCGCAAGTCCATTGAAACCACCGTCCTTTTACTTTCTCCGGTGGTCCCCCATATCACCGATGAACTCTGGCAAATGATGGGTCATGAAGGATCTCTGTTGAATGTTCCCTGGCCGGGCTATAATGAAGATGCCCTCAAAACCGAGAAAAAGCTGGTTATCCTTCAGGTAAACGGCAAGGTAAGAAGCCGGATTGAGGTGGGGGCTTCAAGCAGTGAGAAGGAAATCGAGACCCTTGCACTGTCCGATGAAAAAGTTCAACGCCATTTAAAGGGAAAGCCGGTCAAGCGCGTTATCGTGGTACAGAAAAAACTGGTGAATGTGGTGGTTTGACAATAAATGGATGAACGTAACGGTTTTCGAATTTTAGTGCTAATGTTCTGCCTGATCATGGCCTCCGGTTGCGGTTATCAGCTTCAGGCAACCGGAAAACCCATGCGCATCAGCATCCCCAGCATGGCCATTCCGCTCATGGAAAGTTCGTCTTCTGATATCGGTTTTGAAGGGGATTTTACCAAGATGATCCGCCGGGAATTTGTCAGCCATTCCCAGGTGCCGCTGGTTTCAAAAGAAAAGGCCGCGGCGGTTCTGATCGGAAAGGTTACCAACATCAAGACCGAACCGCTGAGCTACCGGGTGACAGACAATACCTTTGATGTAACGAGTTCCAGGTGGCTGAAGATTAAGCTTGAAGCAAAACTGTTGGATACAACAACTGGAAAGATCATATGGAATGATCCGAACATGGAAGAAAAGGCCTCATTTTCTGTGGATTCGGATCCCCTGAAAACCCAGTATAACCAGCGGCGGGCCACCAAGAAAATCGCACAGTTACTGGCTGAAAGGATCTACCTTAAAACCATGGAAAGATTCTGATGCCTGTTGAGATTGCGCCGGAAGCTGTTTTGACCCATCTCAAAGAGGACCGTCTTAAACCGGTTTATTTTTTCTACGGTCCTGATGATTTCCACCTTGAAAATATCCTGAAACAAATCCGCGAAACATTTATTCCCGAATCGGCAAGAGACCTCAATCTTCATTTTTTTGATGGGGACAGCAGGGTCAATCCGGGTGATATCCTGGATGCCGCCCGGTCGATGCCGTTTTTATCTTCAAATCGTCTCATCATCGTCCGGCGCACGGACCACATTGCAGCCCCTGATCTGGAGGTCCTGATTCCCTATCTGGAAAACCCGGTAGACACCACCTGCATGATTTTTATTGCACTCAAGCCCGATTTTCGGTTGAAATTTTTCAGCAGTATCAGAAAACGTAGCCATGCCGTGAATTTCAGGGAATTGAACGACCGTCAGGTGTTGCCTTGGATAATGACCACGGCCCGGGAGATGGGTCTGAATATCAAAATGGACGCTTGCCGTCACCTTCAGGAGATTGTCGGTAACCGGTCGCGGACACTTCACACGGAACTTGAAAAGCTGTATCTTCGTCATGGCAACAAGGAAATTGGTGTTGATGAAATAAGGGAATTAAGTATATTCAGCAGGATGTATACAATATTCGAACTGATGGATGAGATTTCTCAGCGTCGAAGGGCACAATCACTGTCCATTTTAAACCGCTATCTGGAAGAAGAGGGGAGAGATGCGGCCTTTGGCATTATCGGTATGTTGACCCGTCAGATTCGCATTATTTTTCAAGCCAGGGAATTTGCATCCAAACGAATCCCTAAGGCGGAAATGGCCAAAAAGCTGGGCGTGCCCGGGTTTGTACTCGGTAAAGTTCTCGATCAGGCACGCCGTTGGCAGGAAAAAGACCTGGAAAAGGCGCTGACACTGCTTTACCAGGCGGACGGGCGCCTGAAATCGGGGTCTCAGGCGCGCCTGGTTCTGGAAAACTTCGTATTGTCTATTTAGGATTCCGACGCGGACAACTTGTTAACCTGAAGTGTCAGTCTGGAGACTTTTCTCGCGGCTTGATTCTTGTGGATGACGCCCTTTGAGGCAGATTTCTGAATAAGGGAAACAGCTTTGACAAGCGTCTCTTTGGCTTGGACCGGTGTATTTTCAGTGAGGGCGGTTCTGACCTCTTTGACAGCCTTTTTTACCCTGGTTTTGTGCCCTTTGTTTCGAATCCTTTGAGTTTCACTTTGTTTTGCCCTCTTAAGGGCGGATTTATGGTTCGCCAAGCTAGGCCTCCTTGAAGTGGTTTGTTGGATAAAGCAATACTTTCGACGTTCACTTTTCTAATTGTGACAAACGGCTTGAATTAAACAAAAAACTATAGCAAATTTATTTTATTTGTCAAGGTATTTTATTGCTTTTGAACACATCACATAAGCCTGAGAAAAAAAATATCAGCGGTGCAGCGGGTGTCATTGCATTTTTCACGCTGATAAGCCGTATTCTGGGGCTTGTGCGCGATATGGTTCTAGCCACTCTTTTTGGCTCCGGCATGGCGGCGGATGCTTTTTTTGTGGCCCTTCGCATTCCAAATCTGCTGCGACGTCTTTTTGCCGAAGGGTCGCTCACCATTGCATTCATCCCTGTTTTTACGGAGTATTTAACACTCAAAAGCAAGGAAGATACATTTGAACTGGCCAGGATTGTGTTCACAATACTTTCCGTGATCCTGGCGGTCGTCACGATTCTGGGTGTTCTTTTTGCCCCCGTCATTGTAAAGATTCAGGCGTTTGGTTTCGGAAGTTCGGGCGTTAAATATGATCTGACGGTTCTCCTCACCCGCATCACTTTCCCATACATTTTTTTTATCGGTATGGTGGCTTTTTTTATGGGGGTGCTCAATTCCCTGCGCCATTTTGCCGCGCCCGCTGCCGCGCCCATCTTACTGAATGTGGGCATCATCGGCGCTGCCTGTTTCATTTCTCCCCACTGTGCCGAACCCATTGTTGGGGTTGCCATGGGGGTTATTTTAGGCGGCGTTCTGCAGGTGGCACTGCAGATCCCCTGGGTGTATGGCGCGGGCTTGAGGCTTTTTCCAACATGGAAACCGTTTCATCCGGCGGTCAAACGAATCGGTTGGCTCATGTTGCCCGCTGTGTTCGGTTCGGCGGTGTATCAATTCAACCAGTTTGTGGGAACGCTGTTGGCGTCATTTCTAAAGGAAGGGAGCATTTCGTGGCTATATTACGCCGACCGACTGGTTCAGTTTCCCTTAGGCATTTTTGCCATTGCCATTGCCACGGCGGCGCTTCCTTCTCTGTCTGGTGATGCCGCTCGGAAGGATCATGCACAGTTTCAAAAAACGCTGGACCATGGCTTGAGCCTTGTGTTTTTTATTGTGCTGCCGGCAACTGCCGGCCTGCTCATACTGGGAAAGCCCATTGTGGTACTGCTGTTCGAAAGGGGTGCTTTTGGTGCTGAATCTTCGGCCATGACAACGGATGCCCTGGTCTGTTACACCGTTGGCCTCTGGGCGTTTTCCGGCATGCGGGTACTGATTGCCGCATTTTACGCCCTTCAGGATACGAAAACACCGGTGAAGGTTGCCATCATTTCTTTGGTCGTCAATATCATTGCGAGTTTTGTGCTGATGGGTCCCATGAAACATGCAGGGCTTGCCCTGGCCTTGTCCGTTGCTTCCGCTGTTCAATTCGGGCTGCTGACCCTTTTTCTTCGAAAAAAAGGATTATTCATCCATGCCGGACCGATTCTCAAATCCGTTTCTAAATCCGTTGTCGCCACCCTGGTGATGGGGACAATTGTTTTCACCTGCCACTCCAAATTGTTTTACACAACCGCCACCGATGCGCTTTCGGAAAAAATTCTGAGTCTTTCAGCCCTTGTTTTAATCGGGATTGTTGTGTATTTTCTCACAGCGCGTTTGATGGGGTGCCGAGAGATTCGTGCGGTTTGGGCCATGCTTGGTCTCAAACGCACCAGATGATACAGGTATTTTACATGGACAGACTCAAAACAGTCGATATATTGCCACAACCGGTCAATCTGAAGCAAATCGATAATTCACCGGGCCCCTATTGCATGAGCTATGGGTTTGACATAACACTTTTGGCGGATTCCATCAGCAGGATCGGTCTGATCAATTCGCCGATTCTGGTCGGAAAAGGGGAGGGGGGGAACGAATCTGAATTTGTGGTAGTTGCAGGCTTTCGAAGGATAAACTCTTTGAAGGCACTGGGTAAGACGCATATCCCATGTCGGATTCTGCCGCCTGAAACGTCGCCCCGCAAATGCCTGCTGCTCAACCTTTATGAAAACCTGACCATCAGGGACTTCAACCCTGTGGAAAAAGGCATGGCCCTGGCGCGTTTGTTGGAATGGGTTCCCGCAAAAGAAGTGCTTAAAACCTTCATGCCGCTCTTTGATCTGCCCTCACATGCAGAGACCCTTCATCTTTTTGTGCAAATTGAAACGGAGTTTGAGCACCAGACCAAAGACCTGCTCGCCAGTGGGGACCTGTCATCAAAGGCGGCCAAACTGTTGCTGGAAATGGAGACTGCGGTTCGTGAGGGATTCCGCCGTTATTTTTCCATCATCAAGTTCAGCAAGAACCAGCAGGCGCAATTTATCGATTTCATTCATGATCTGTCGTATATTGAAGGCAATGCCATTACACGATTACTGGATGATCCCGAATTGACGGATATTCGCCATAACGCGCAAATGAACAATCCCCAGAAAGCCAGAGCGCTCATCGCGCTTCTGCGGTCCAGGCGGCTGCCCCATCTGGTAAAGGCTGAGAAAGACTTCAGACGCATGGTGGAAAAGCTGGCACTTCCCGCAGGTTGCCAGATAACACCACCCCCTTTTTTTGAAAGCCCGCATTATCGGCTCGAGATTTCTTTTGAAAATGGAAAAAACCTGATGGAAAAACTCCTGAACCTGGTAAAAAAAGAAGGGCTCGTAACACTTAAAGATCCCTGGGACAAAAGCGTTTAATGGTCAACTGTTATATCAAAAAAACCATTGTGGATGAGGGCTCAAAAAAAAGCCCCATGGCCATGAGAATAGTGGAACGTCTCCCCCATATGTCCTTCGCAAAACCTTCGAGTCCAAACCCACCGGACAGTATGGGAAAAGATACGCTGCACCTGCTTTCCTATAAAGGAGAATTTCTCAAACCCTGCCCGGGGACGAAGGAATATATCTGCTGCGGATATCAAATCCTCAATGTGGCCACCAATTGCCCCCTTGACTGCAGCTACTGCATTCTTCAATCCTATTTCCTGCACCAGCCCTATTTGAGAATTCACGTTAACCTGGAAGAAAACCTGGCGCCGATTCTGGCGTTCATCGACCGGGACCCGGAGCAGATCATCCGTGTTGGAACCGGAGAATTCGCAGACAGTCTTGCGCTGGATCCACTCACCCGGTGGACCGATATTCTGATGCGGCCTTTCTCAGAGAGAAAAAATGCTGTTTTAGAATTCAAAACCAAAACCAACCGGATAGACGGCTTGATTTCCTCCCCATACAGAGACCGCATCATTGTATCCTGGTCTCTCAACAGCCCGCTTATTTCGGCAACGGAAGAAAAAGGGGCTGCAACGCTCAAGCAAAGGCTTGAAGCGGCCAGGCGATGTCAGGCGGAAGGATTTGTGGTGAGCTTCCACTTTGATCCGCTGATTCCCCATAAAGGATGGCGGGAAGGATATCTGAAAACCATGGACCTCATGGACCGGTATCTGAACCCCCACGGCATCATCTGGATCAGCATGGGATCTCTCAGGTTCATGCCGAACTTGAAACCCATCATCAGAAAGCGACATCCCGGAACCGCAATTCTGGATGGAGAATTTATCACGGGTCTCGATGGCAAGGCCCGTTATTTTAAACCCATCCGCATTGACCTCTATCAGTTCATGCGACAGAATCTGGAGAAGTGGCATTCCGATTTGGGACTTTACCTCTGCATGGAATCGGATGAAATATGGGGGAAAAGCATGGGTTGGTCGCCTAGAGATTCAAAGGGGCTAAAAGCTTTTCTTGATGAGCGGGTTGTAAAGATTTTCAGGTAGTAATCCGCCCGAGTATATGCTAAAGGATAGCGTTTAAGAAAAGAGTGGCTGAAACTAAGAAAAAACGGGGTACAAAAGTATGACATTAAGGGAAAAAGTAGAGGAGACACTTCAAAAAGTCAGGCCTTCCCTCCAAGCGGATGGAGGAGATGTGCAGCTGGTGGATGTGGATGCAAATGGATTGGTAAAGGTTAAATTGACGGGTGCCTGCGCGGGTTGCCCCATGAGTCAAATGACCCTCAAGATGGGCATTGAGAAGGTCCTGAAGCAAAACATCCCGGAAGTAACGTCTGTTGAGTCCGCGTAATTAAATATTTGAGATTTAACATTCCCATTTTAACAAGGAGATACCATGGAGATTAAGAAAATTGGTGTAATCGGAGCCGGCGCCATGGGCAATGGCATTGCTCAGATGGCAGCTCAGATCGGTTGCGAGGTTATTTTAAGAGATATCAAAGAGGAGTATGTGGAGCGGGGGATGAAAAACATCGACCGCTTTCTTTCCAAAAGTGTCGAGAAGGGGAAAATCGAAGCGGCACAGAAAGATGCTATCCTGGGCAGAATCAAGGGCACCACGGAAATGGCCGACCTGAAAGACGTTGATTTTGTCATTGAGGCCGTCATTGAAAACCTGGATCTCAAAAAGAGCGTCTTCAAAGAATTGGATGAACTCTGTGCGCCCCATGTTATTCTGGCATCCAATACATCATCCATGTCACTGACTGAAATCGCAGCGGCGACCCAAAGACCTGAGAAAGTCTGTGGCATGCATTTTTTTAATCCCGTTCCCATTATGAAACTGGTGGAAATTATCCGGGGTTATTCAACCGACGAGGAAACCATTAACATTACCACCGAACTGGCCAAGAAAATGGGCAAAATTACGGTGGAAGTGAAAAAGGATTCCCCGGGTTTTGTTGTGAACCGGATTATGATTCCCCATATGCTGGAGGCCATCAAGATCGTGGAGGAAGGTATTGCCAGTATTGAGGATGTGGATATTGCGGTGAAGGCTGGGCTCAATTATCCCATGGGTCCTTTTGAACTGATGGATTTAACGGGGATTGATATCTGCTACTTTGTCAGTGAATATTTCTACAAGGAACTTAACAAGGAATCCAAATGGGTTTCGCCGAACCTGCTTAAAACCATGATTCGCGCCAATAAGCTGGGCCGGAAAACAGGCGGCGGATGGTATGATTACGGAAAATAACCGCGACAAAAAATCCTGATTTTCATTCAGAAACTAAATAAGAAAAAGGCAGTTCTTTGGAACTGCCTTTTTCTTGGGTGGGGTAAGGGGAACTGCTACTTGTTTTTGTGCCGCATCTTTTTTCGAAGTTTTCTGTATTTGTGCTTGGTGATTTTTTTTCTTCGTTTTTTAACAACGCTACCCATTCGATCCTTCCTCCCTGTAGTAATCTTATCTTTATACTAATTTAATCCCAAGTTGTCAACCGCTATTTTAAGAAAGGGCAGCAAACAAAGAAGGGGGCGAAAAAAGTCTACCCGGATCATCAAGTTTACATAATATTAATTATCAGACTCTAAAGACAGGGTTCTGATTCGTACCCGGGTTGTTCTTAACGTTCTTGTGTCCCAGCTTTTTGAGCTTTATTGCGGGCTTTGTCTTCATACAGCCTCCGGTCCGCCTCGCCAACCAGTGCCTCAAAACTCAATCCCTGTTCAAAGATAGCGAATCCACTGCCGGCTGAAATATGACACTCCTCAAGGATGCCCGCTTTGATACGACCGGACATCATTTTAGCCACACCTTCACCCGCTTCAATCAACATCACGGCAAATTCGTCGCCACCATAGCGATATCCGGAATCCACGTTCTGCCGCATTTTACCGTTAATGACGGCGCCAACCTTTTGCAATAGTTCATCTCCTGCCAGATGACCGAATTTATCATTATACTGCTTGAAATCATCGAGATCCAGAAGGATCAGCGCGAGCTCGTGATTTTGCCGCTGCGCTCGCACGGTTTCCTCGTTAAGGCGATCATAAAAGTGCCTCTGGTTATAAAGCCCGGTCAAAGAGTCCGTAATGGAAAGCCGATTGAGTTCTTGTCGAATATTCCTTTCAATGATGCCCCGTTTGAATTTGGCTTCAATTTCTTCGATCCCGAATGGTTTGTTGATGAAATCCGTGGCACCGGCATTGATGGTTTCCACATATTTGTATTCTTTGGTGTAACCGGTCATGGCAATGGCACATATGTCCGGGTCTTTTCTTTTGACGATTCTGATCAATTCGAGTCCATCAATCCCCGGCATTCGAATGTCTGTCAGCAAAAAACTGTAGGAATTTGTTTTAATTTTTTTTAGCGCCTCATCACCGCTTTGGGCGGTATCCACTTTGAAGCCCAAGTGCCGCAACATGGCGGTAACGGGTTCTCTTACAATATCCTCGTCATCGACCACCAGAACATGTTCGTTTTTATAGGAAATATCGTTATTTATCTTGGACATATTGAGTCTCTAATACCCGATTACTTGGCCCTTTAGCGAATTAAGGTAAGACTCCTTTATGGTAATTTCAACGAGTTTTCCGACCATACCGGCATTCCCATCAAAATTAACCACTTTATTAGAACCGGCTCGCCCCGTAAGCTGCCCTCCCTTTTTGCTGGGTCCTTCCACCAGTACCGTCAGTTGCCGACCTTTCAGGTTGCGGTTCTTTTTAAGGGTGATGCTGTTTTGGAGGTTTTGCAGACGTTGCAGCCTGGATGCTTTGACGCTCTCACTTATTTTGTCGGGTATCCTTGCTGCGGGCGTTCCTTCGCGATCAGAGTACTTAAAAGAAAAAAGTGAATCAAATTCAACTTGTTGTATTAAATCGAGGGTGAATTGAAAATCTTCCTCTGTTTCGCCCGGAAATCCTACCATGACATCGCTTGTAATGGCAATATCCTCTTTAGATGTTCTCAGTTTATCAATGATTTTAAGGTATTCTTCCCGTGTATACCCACGATGCATCAATTTTAATATGCGATTGGAACCCGCCTGGAACGGCAGGTGGATATGGCCCGCCAGCTTATCCGTATTCCTGAAACAATCAAGAAGATCGTCGGAAAGGTCTTTGGGGTGGGAGGTTGTAAATCGGAGCCTGAGCAGATTGTGGAGCTTCGTTATGGCATTAAGCAACGATGCGAAATTCCATGTGTTTCCATTCTTCCATGCATATGAATTGACGTTCTGACCCAGCAGCGTTATTTCCCCCACTCCCTCAGCCAGAAGGTAACGGGCTTCCTCAAGGATGTCCTTTGGCGCACGGAAGTATTCACGCCCCCGAACGTAGGGAACAATGCAATAACTACAGAAGTTATTGCATCCTTCCATAATGGAAATGAACCCTGACGTCTGATTCCGGAAATATCCCGAACATTTTACGGGGGGTGGCGGCGCAACACCGAGCCTTGTGGCCACTACCCGTTCACGTCTGTCATAAATTTCCTTTACGATTTCAAGTATTCGACCCAGTTCCCTTGGACCCATGACGAAATCCACCAGGGGGAACCTTTTCATCAATTCCTTTCCCTTCATCTGGGCGAGGCATCCGATCATGCCCACAACCAGTTCCGGATTTTTTTCTTTAAGCGCCGCCATCCGGCCGAGAAAACTGCAGGCTTTCTGTTCCGGTTTGGCGCGGACGGCACAGGTATTGATCAATATGACATCCGCCCGATGGATTTCCTTTTCCGGAAAATAGCCATTTTGGATCAGGGACTGTGCCAGAAAATCGGAATCATATTCATTCATCTGGCAGCCCATGGTTTTGATATGGAAACGTTTATTCAATCATATACCTCAATGAGGGCTTGAAATGCGCAGCCCTTCATCTCTTCTTAAAGAATCCATCAACTCATTAACCAATTTCTCACAACCCGGTGCCATGGAGACTTCGATCAGTGCCAGATACGGATCAATCGTTGAAACAAGGGCCATCCCGTCATAGGATTCAAGGGTGAATCTCAAAAAATGGATTTCCCTTCGGTCTACCTTGAATATCTGTTTTGTGCTGTTCAACCAGATTGATTCCTGACCTGTCAGGAAGTCTCCGTATGCTTGTTGTAGGTGACCCCTCCCCACATGAGTTTTGTTCTCAGAATGCGGAAATGATCCTGATCAGGGGACTTGAAAAGGTTGATTTTTTCCTTTGACTTGTAAATGTTGATCTTATCCCCGTGATGAAGGTCAAATCCCACTTGCCCGTCAAAGGTGAGGGCCACGGTTTCTTCACTTTCCCGGCCCATCTCTATGCCGACCACGGCGCTGTCGGGTACGATGATCGGCCGGTTGGTGAGGGTAAAGGGACAGATGGGGGTTAGTAAAAATGTTTCAATGGTGGGGTACAGGATGGGACCTCCCGCCGAGAGGTTGTAGGCGGTGGACCCGGTGGGGGTGGAGATAATGAGACCGTCGGCTCTGAAGGTGGTCACAAAAACATCATCAATGGCCACATCAAGATCGATGATCCTGGCGAGTGTACTTTTGTTGATCACCACGTCATTTAATACCTGAAAGCGGATTACTTCACTTTCGCCTCTCAAGACTTTTGTTTCAAGCATCATTCGGCTTTCCACCTGAAGGCCTCCGCTCACCATGGTCTCAACCGCAGAATACAGTCGCTCCAGCGGGATACAGGTCAGGAACCCCAGCCCTCCCAGGTTAACCCCCAGAATCGGCGCACCATATCTTCCCACCTGGCGAGCCGCTCCCAACAAGGTGCCGTCCCCACCCAAAACCACAATCCAGTCTACATCCTTTGGAATGGTCAGGTTTTTCCGGAAAACGCCCCCTTCTGCAACCTCAGCTGTCATTTCATGGGAAAACACTGTGATGCCGCGATTCCCAAACCAGGTCTCCAGTTTCAGCGCTTCTTTTCTTGCCGGCTCGTGATGATGCTTGTAAATAATTCCCACGGATTTTGGTGACATGAAGGACCTTTACGCTATTTTTTGGTTGATCACAACCCACTCATCGGTCAAATCCGAGGTGGTATCGACCAGTAAGTGGACTATTTTCAGCTCCGGGTGCCGTTGTTTTAAATCGTCCAGATCAACAGTCTCAAATTTATTCACATTATTGGTATAGGCCTGTTCCGTCAGCGCATTGGACTCATAGTTTTCCTTGGTTCGCTTTGAAATGCGGCCCAGTGAGACCGCCTTGGGGCACTGGGTCTGTTGAATCACCAGGGTCTTGCCATGATCCGCGGCGACTTTTGCAGCGCGCCGCCTCAGTGACTGGGTCACAAATGTGGCATCCAGGATGATCCCCTCCCCTCCTCCGGCGGCCTCATCCGCCATCCTGAACATTTCATCATAGACAAGGGTTCGTTTCTTCATGCTGGAAGCCACCTTTTCATCAAAGATATCCTCATTTTTGAGCACCTCAAGCCGAATGAGATCTGATCTCAATATGCGATATCCCTTCAGCTCAGCAATGACTTCCGTGGTTTCCGTTTTGTAGGATGCGGGAAGGCCGCATGCGATCAACACGGTACCCTGTTCCAGCTCTTTTTTCATAAAATCGACAAATGCTTCTTTCATCATATGACTCCCTTAACTGACAACTGATAACTGACAACTATCTTCAAGAAATATAGCCATGGGCCAGGTTGAAGTAGGACTGTGCACGTTGAACAGCTTCTGCTTTTTCCGCATCACCAATGGCAGGGTCGTCAATTTGAAACCCATTCACTTTACCGCGGACAAAAGCCCTGTAAACCTTGTAAAACTTGAGCAGATGGTCCACATGCGCCTCTTTTGAAAGTTCCCTGTAATGATCCCACAAAACTCGGGCGTCATTCATCCCCCCATGAAATTCCAGATCCATCAACAAAAACGCAATATCCGCAACCGCATCGCTATATCGGAACCGTTCATTAAATTCAATGCAATCGATAATGGGTAAACCCGTCATCAGGCACACATGCTCCATGTGAAGGTCACCGTGACAATCCCTGATCCTCCCACCTTCGATTCTTTTAAAAAACAGATCCCGGTGGGTTTTATAGAAATCGTTCGTATAGGCCTGTATGTCCCGAAACTGCTGTTCTGAAATGGTCATCCCGCAATGGCCTTTAACCTGTTGAAAGTTTTCATCCGTATTGATTTTGAATTTTTCCGGTTCTGCGTATTGCGCAATCTCCGGACTGGTCATGGCACTGGAATGAAATTCCGAAAGGACCTTTGCAATTTCAGCCAGATGTTCAGGCGTAACTTTCCCCGCTTCAAAAAGGGATTTCATCAATCGGTCATCCGGGATTCGCTTCATTTTGACAGCATACTCAACGGGTTCACCACCCTGCTCCGTCAAGTTATATTTTCCCTTCACCAGTGTTACGGGAAGAACATCCACATATAGGTCCCTGGCCAGTCTCCGGTTGAGGGTCACCTCCTGGTGACAATAGTACTTTCGTTTTTCAAGGGTTGAAAAATCCAAAAAACCGAAATTTACGGGTTTTTTGATCTTATAGACAAATGAATCCGCTACAAACACGACGGAAATATGGGTTTGAACCACATTCACTTCAGCGGTTTTTTCAGGGAGGGCGTCCGGGTTTTTCAAGTCTTCTATGATCTGTTTCATTGGGGTCCCTAATCGGTCATTCAAGGGTTGTAATTCAGGATAAGATCTCTGTGCCGCTGAACTATTTTTGAGTGAGCCCTTAGCGCGTCAGGTTCGTCGTATTCTTATATTAAATGCGAGAAACAGGTCAAGGGTAAAAAAGGTATTAAACTGTAAGGATGGGATTTAAAGCAATTTGTAGTGATGATAATAGGCGAAAACCTTTTTGACGTAATTCCGGGTGGCCTTTATGGGAGGGACTCCACCATGTCGCTTGACCTTGCTGGACCCGGCATTATACGCTGCCAGCGCCAATTTAGCGTTATCGTCAAAGGTATTCAGGAGTTGTCTCAAGTATTTGACACCGCCATTGATGTTATGGGCCGGATTGAATGCGTTTTTCACACCCAGGGCGCGAGCCGTCCCGGGCATGAGTTGCATGAGACCCTTTGCCCCCTGCTTTGAAACAGCCTTCGGATTATAAGCGGATTCCGCCATTATAACGGCCTTAATCAGCGCAGGATCAACTTCGTAGCGGTCAGCAGCGCTGCTGATGATCGGATTGAAGCGATCAGATTTGCTTTTTCCAACCGGCGTGATGACAACACCGGTACTGGCCGGGGTTGTGAGATGTGGGATTTTGTGGGATTTCGAAAGGGGTGTTTTTTCCCGGCCTGCCCCGGGAGCAGATCGAACATTCATAAAGAGTACGAGACTGAAAACAAACAACAGATAAATCACCCTGAAATACGGACTATGGATACCAGAGCCTGAAAAAGGCCATGATATTGAGCTTTCCTCCATGGTTAACCTCCTGTGCTGGAGAAGATGTGCATTTTTTACATATTAAACCGGATTCTTCAAGCAAAATACGTGCCGTAATTTACGTCATTTTAGGTTCTTCCATGACATGTCGAGCGAAAATCAAAAAGCATTTGAGTTTAAATATATGCAATGGTTTGATTTTTTCAATGTCTGAAGGTAAAATAGTTGTATTTCAAAATGTTGAATTTGATAATAAATATGGCTAATGTCAGGGAATCAGGCGATACAGCGTGGTTGTTCGGCTACAAAAAATGGTTGAATATGTGTTTTTTTGCCACAAGCGCGGTGGTTGATTTTTGCATTCTTTACGCTGAAACCCCACATTTTCTATCGTTCGAATATCATGTGATCGATTTGAAATGTTGACATTAGGCTGAACCTGAAATAAACCAGAAAACAAAAACTTCAGGAGGTATTTCATGCTACGTGAGATAAAAGAGACAGTTTCGTTTCTCTCTTCGCTGATGAAAAAAACACCGGAGATCGGCATGATCACCGGTACGGGCCTGGGAACCCTTACCGAAAAAATCTCCGTTGACTTTCGCGTGCCGTTTGAAAAGATCCCCAATTTTCCGACTTCAACGGTCGAAGGGCATCAGGGAAATCTGGTGGGCGGCACCATCTCCGGAAAATACGTGCTGGCCCTTGAAGGAAGGGTCCATCTTTATGAGGGTTATTCACCAAAGGAGGTGACATTTCCGGTCAGGGTCATGGCCATGCTCGGTGTAAAATACCTGTTTATATCGAGTGCGGCGGGCGGCTTGAATCCACAGTTTGAAGCAGGGGACCTTATGGTTGTCACCGACCACATCAATTTGAAAGGGGTGAATCCGCTGGTCGGGCCAAACCTGGATGATTTCGGCCCCCGGTTTCCGGACATGACCCGTGTCTATGACCCCGATCTTGTTCGCCTGGCCGGCAGGGTGGCGCTTGAACAGAAGATTCCCCTGCGTCAGGGCGTCTATGTGGGCGTCTTGGGCCCTTCCCTTGAAACACCTGCGGAAACACGGTTTTTAAGAATGACGGGGGCGGATGCGGTGGGCATGTCAACGGTCAGCCAGGCCATTGTGGGCATTCACAGTGGTCTGAAAATTCTGGGCATCGTCGTCATTACCAACATGAACCTGCCGGACTGCATGGAGGAGACATCCATTGATGCGGTCATCGCCACTGCTGAAAGAGCAGGGCCATCCCTTTCAAATCTGTGGGAACGGATTATCGGCAATCTTCAGGAACTGTAGATTTTTCAGGGTGCAGGGAACAGTTGTCAGGGGGCAGTCCAGCACCCTTTACGATTAATAGAAAGAATGGTTATCTATGGAAAAAGCAGCCATTATCCGACTGAGTTTTTTTCTGGGAATTTTCGTGGTAATGGCCTTGTGGGAGATCCTTGCGCCCAAAAGAAAAAAAACCACCTCTAAAGGGATCCGCTGGACATGGAATCTGGGACTGACCGTACTCAACCCCCTTGTGGTGCGGCTTCTTTTCCCGGTGCTGGCAGTCGCCGTCGCCATTAAAGCCAGGGAACAGGACTGGGGCCTCCTCAATCTTTATGATTTGCCCGACTGGATGTCCTTTGCCCTGGCCATTATTTTGCTGGATATGGTGGTTTACCTTCAGCATCTGATGTTCCACGCGGTACCCCTGCTGTGGCGGCTCCACATGGTACACCATGCGGACCTGGACTATGACGTGACCACGGGCCTGCGGTTCCATCCCATTGAAATCATCATCTCCATGCTCATCAAAATGTCGGCCGTGGGGGTGCTGGGGCCCCCGGTGGGTGCGGTGGTGGCCTTTGAAGTGATCTTAAACGGCATGGCCATGTTTAATCACGGCAATGTGAGATTGCCGGCAGGTGTCGACCGGGTCCTCAGGTTCCTGGTGGTCACTCCGGACATGCACCGGGTGCATCACTCCATATACCCCAGGGAAACCAACAGCAACTTCGGCTTCAACCTGTCCTGGTGGGATCGAATCTTCGGTACTTATATCGCTCAACCCAAAGACGGCCACCTGGAAATGACCATCGGGTTAAGGCAGTTCAGAAACACCGCCGAAGTCACCCTGCCCCGGCTGCTGATTATGCCCTTTACGGGAAAACAGGGGAAGTATGCCTTGGGCCGACGGGGGACTTGAGGATTATACAACCCCCTATTTCATTTGTAACAGCGCCTCATAGGCCGCCTTTATTTCGATAAAATGTTTGCTCTCCCCTCCCCTGTCGGGATGTGTTTTTTTTGCCAGACGTCGGTAACACCGGGTTAACTTCTCCCGATCCATTTTCCTGAACTCTTCAATGGAAATCTCCAAGCATTCACAGGCGGCCTCGTGAGAAACGGCGGGGCGGGAACGGGCGTTGGGTTTCCGGTGAAACTGATGCTTCCACATGAAATCTTTCACGGTTTGGTTCCAAAAAGTTCCCGGAACAAAATCGTTGTCGAAATAGAGAATCAGATACTTGATCAGATAGGGATGGAGCGATTGGTGATCGTGGGGGGGAACACCGTTGAAGAACCGTTTATCCCGGTTGAGCCGGCAAATTTCTTCCATGAAAGATTCATCCACCTTTTCCGGATCAAGGGCCGACGGGTGATTTCGCGTCAGCAGGTGTTGGAAGTGGTTTTGAAGATGAAAGGCCGTATAGACGTAGGTGCGTCGTTCATGGGGCCTGAGAACCAATTCCATTTGTTCCATCATGGCTTCGATTTCATCCCGGCTTTTTTCTGAAAAGATCTGAAGGAATCTAAAGGGGCGACGATCCGGATCTCCCATTTGGACGCGCCCGAAACGAAGGTAATGAAACCTGCGCTTATCAAAAGAATGCAGTTTTTTCTGCTGCTCCAGCACCTCATCGGGTGACAGAGACCGCCAGGGTTTGGGGGATTCTCCGGGACGCTCGAACCGTTCTACAATCCGCCGGATATGAGGATCCAGAAAAGGCATGAGAAGCGCTTCAAGCTCATCTTCGGAGAAGCGCTCCGCCATTCCTTGAACCCTTTCCAACAGCGATTCCTTGACATGAAAGCTGTTACCTCCCGGGTATTCAATATGAGTCCCGGGGTCGGCACCCAGGTCTATCAGCGGTCGGTGTTTCCAGCATTCGTCATCATAGCAGGATTCCGAAAGGATGTAGTGATATCCGTCTCGTGCATAGACTCTTTTAAGATACAATGGGGTTGCTCCTTGTTTATAGTCCGTCTAACGAATTCCGCAACCTCAGCGGTTAATTATTTTCTAAATATATTTTCCTTGACATTCTCCCGCTTTCAAATATCATCCCAATCATATAGCTGTTTTATCCATACAAAAATGGAAACGCCAATTCACAAAAGCCTATCCAGAGGGCTTTGAACGTAAGCGCCTATTTAACCGCACTTCACCGCATGTGCAAAATCCATCTGTTTCGGATCAACATTCCACGGCAGCAAGTCCTCATAGTCCTGAAGCGTTTCAGCCATCGGAAGTTTCTCGAAGATGAA
>Ga0222666_1000168_pt1 | contig 51099 bp, 55 predicted proteins | sample AntAcemetagen655_FD_181710 | JGI IMG/M metagenome (GOLD analysis project Ga0222666, IMG submission 181710) | Saline water microbial communities from Ace Lake, Antarctica - #655 | ecosystem: Environmental > Aquatic > Non-marine Saline and Alkaline > Saline | place: Antarctica: Ace Lake...
TCCCCGTTGTTTATAAAGATTTTTCGACGCTCTATGCCCCGGATCATAATGTGGTGCAGGACACCGGGCGCGTCAAGGCGGGCTTGTCTCGGCATGGATCAATCTTACATCAACTTTGAATTCCCCGTCAACTTACTTTTTTACCAGCGTCCCCCTTCCCCGTGGTTGGGGAATAAAATTCCGATGCTCTGGAGGTTTCAGAGGATAGCAATACCCCGGTCACGCAGGTAGTCCTTCAAGTCGCCGATTCCAATGAGCCCAAAATGGAACACAGACGCAGCAAGCAAGATTGTGGCGCCTGCTTCCACTGCCTGATAGAAATGATCCAATTCCCCTGCTCCACCGGAGGCCACCACTTCGGCCGAGACAGCTTCCTTGATCGCTCTGATCACCGGCAGATCATAACCGGTCTGCACGCCGTCACCCGCTTTGCTTGTCGGCAGAATAACCGGAACGCCGTAACCGTCAACGCGCTTTGCCCATTCTATCGCATCTGCGCCAGTAGCTGTCCGTCCGCCATCAATATATACTTCATAGCCTGAAGGCATAGCCGCATTCTGATCTACATCAATGGCCACCGTTACCTTCCCGGCACCGAGCTCTTTAACCATTTCTTCGACCAGTTCAGGCTTACGAAAAGCGGCACTGCTGGTCGATACTTTGTTTGCTCCTGCGCTTAGCACTAACTCGGCCGATTTTACATCAGAGATACCTCCGCCAACGGTGAATGGCACAGTTGTGACTTCGGCCACGCGTTTAACTACGTCGAGCATGGTAGCTCTACCTTCCACCGTAGCTGTGATGTCCAGAAGCGCCAGTTCATCTGCGCCAGTCTCACAATAAGCTCGTGCGCATTCGACCGGATCACCAGCGTCTCGTATGTCAACAAAATGGACGCCCTTGACAACACGACCGTTCCGCATGTCCATGCAAGGCATGATTTTAATTTTTTGATCCAATGTTTCTCTCCTCTTTATTTTGTTTTATAGATTTACTTTTTTCCCTCACTATCTATCAAAATTCATGGCATTATCTGTACCTCACAAGCCATCAATAATTCTCATCAAATAATCTAACTCCACCTGTTATATTTACCCCACACTCCGGTTAACCCGCCTTTAGAAATAGGGGGACGTTCGTCAAATTATAAGTTGCTCAAAGGCTTTCGGTTCTTTCCCTACAATTGTGCAGTTTTATGTTCTCCTCCATACGAGTTTTACGTGGCATATAAACTTATAATATGAAGAACGTCCCCCATTACAACAGGACACCGGGCGCGTCAAGGCGGGCTTGTCTCGGCATGGATCAATCTTACATCAACTTTGAATTCCCCGTCAACTTACTTTTTTACCAGCGTCCCCCCTCCCTCGGTTCACTGGTGCCGTCGTGGGTGAAACTGAGGGTGTAAAACCCTGCCTCAATGGTAGGGGACACACACTCCCCGGGACCCAGGGTGAATACCGGATTGCCGGACTCGTCAATCAGGGTGGCTGTGTGGGAGGAATCCTCCTGATCCCAGCAAATGGTCCGGGTGTGGGTCTGTGAGTTTTCATAGGGGATGGACACCTCTGGGATTTCGGCGGCATCCAGAAAGATCAGAATTAAATCATCATTGTGGGCCACCAGGGCCGGGTCTGCCAAGAAGTCATTTGAGGTCAAAACGCGGCCCGGCACTTCGGTCCACCTTTGATAGCTTTGGCCATAGACATTTGTGAGCAGCCCTGAAAAAAAAGCATAATCATCATGAAAGTCATTCTAATTTTCATCTTTACCTCCTCCTGATTTACGGATGAAACCATTGGCTATGTCTATTGTTCTGACTCAGCAAATCGAACTAAAAGAAAAAATCGAGAAGTCCCTTGATGAAGTCAATTCAACCCCAGTGGTATTTAAATGGACATATAAGCTCGATGAAGTTACTGTCTGATGGTTGAAACGTTATTTCATGAACGATCTACTGGTGAATCACCGTATCGATAAAACACCCGCTGCTACTGCTACCGCCGCCGCCACTTTGAACCCCAATCAGCCTGAATACCAGAATCTCATTTTCAGTGCCATTGTCAACGCCTCCGGCTACGATAATATCCTGGTCTGCGGAAATGACCACGGATTCCCCATAGTCATCTTTTTCACCCAGTTGCATGACTGCCGCACCTGAATTGCCAAAGGCAGTATCCGGGGTTCCGTTGCCATTGTATCGGAGGACCAGCACCAGCAGATTGCTTCCGTCGAAAGTATTGCCGGTAACAACGATCCTGCCATCCGCCTGAAGGGCGAGCCTTCGACCGTTATCATCTCCTTTACCGCCGTCATAGGTGACCACACCCCCGGCGCCGAAACCGCTGTCCAGTGTTCCGTCCAAATGGTATCTTAAGACCAGAACATCCAGGTCGGTTCCGTTGGCGTTGGCCCCTGAAACCACGATTTTGCCATCGGACTGAATTGCAATACCCCTGGCACCGGCATTTCCATGCCCACCGTCATAGGTAACCACGCCATCACTACCAAAGGTATCATCAAGAGTCCCGTCACTGCCGTACCTTGCAGTCCGAAACAAATAACCCGCGGGGGTTTTAGTGTAACCCGAAGTGACGATTTTACCATCCATCTGAATAACCACATCCCGAAAACCGGCATTCCCCTCATCGCTTTCATAGCGCACCACGCCATCTGTTCCGAAGGTATCATCGAGTGTTCCGCCGGTCCCATAACGTAGCATGATGGCAATGGAGGTCCCGCCGCCCGTGCTCCTTGCCGTCACCACGATCTTTCCGTCCGGCTGCAATGCGATTCCCCGGCCGTAGTCATTTCGATCATCGTTGTTATACACAGCGATCCCGTTATTGCCGAAGCTGCCATCCAGAGTCCCGTCCACATTCAACCGCATGATGAGGATGTCATAATGGTTTCCATTGCGGGTGTATCCGGTCAGGACCAGCTTCCCATCAGGCTGAATGGCCAACAGGCGGCCGCAGTCATTCCCGTCTCCTCCGTCCCAGGTGAAAAGACCGCTGCTCCCGAATGTTTTGTCCGGCGAACCATCCGTGTTATATTTCAAAACCGCCACATCATCGTTTTCACCATTTTCGATTCCGGTTGAAACCACGATTTTGCCATCCGCCGAAATGGCGGAACCCACATAGGAGTCTTTATTCCAACCGCTATAAAGGGCATATCCCTTCGGCGGGTTAAAGGTAATGTCCAGGTCCCCCCGGGCTCCCAGACTTTGGCAAGGGAAACAAAGTACGAAAATACAGCAAACAAAAACAAGATTGCGAACCTTTCCCATGACTCCTCCACAATTTAATGGTTTATGGACAAAGACTAAAAGGTCACCTGAAACTGAACCCCATAAATAGCGTATTTTCCCAGACCAAAGGGCTCTGCCCCCTGGATGCAGAGGTCTCCATCGTCATACCACATGAACTCGGGCCTGATCTTGAATCCCTTGGCCAGTTCGATGGGGACGCTCACCCCCCACATCCGGCTCTCGGCATCAATCTCAGCGCCCTGAAACTCGTTCTTGGTTTTCATCTGGCCATAGATCAGATGCGGGGTGATGGGGCCGAATCGGTAGGACGCATCCAACCAGAAGCTGTAGGTCTCAGCGTTGTTGATCTTCATGGTTGTAGTGTCGAGTATGGCCGTCGAAAGCAAGGCCGGCATGCTGTTGCCGCTCTCAACCCCCCGTGTGTTGCCCTAGTTTTCCCCCCAGTTCCCTTCACCGCTGAACGTAAACGGGCCAAATCCCGCCTTGAAGCCCAGAGAACCGATATAGCTGTCCAACTTGTTCTCCACTCCCGGGTTGTCAGGGATATCAACGGTCCTGTGCTGATACATAAAACTCGGATAGATGCTCACAGGCCCCGCATAGATGGGAAGTCCGATATCGATCCTGGGAACCTTCGTGTTGTTTTGCACATCTATTTGCCATTCCGCCCAAGGGCCGTACTCCCCCACATATCGGGCGTATCCGTTAGGGTCCACCAGCGCGATGGCCAGTCTGGCATTTTTGCAGAACTGGAAAGTCCCCCTCACCTGGGCGAATCGGCCCGAATAGTAATTGCCATACCCCACGCCGATAATATTGAGGCTCCCGGAACGGGTTCCCAGGAGTTGGGATGGATTCAAGGGGGAGAAGGGCGTGGTAGTTTTACCTGCCTGAAACTGGAACCGGTCGTTTAGGTCCCACCATCCATAGGCGCACCTCAGTTCAACACCGTTGCTGGTGTTTTGGTTGATATCCCCTGATCTCTGGCCGATGCCGATTTCGATGTACATGCCCACATTGTCCTCATTGGTCCATCGTCCATAGAAACGGCTGATATTGGGCAATTGAATGGTGGTGACATTATAGGAATTGGTGCCGTTTCCTACCCCGCTGAACTGGGCGTTCTCCTTATCCCTGTCCAGGTAATAGAAATCCGTAAAGACGATCCCGCCCAGCTTGACATCTGCCGCAACGGGCATGGCAAAAACAGCCGGCAGCAGGAGAAAAAAAGCTAACATTAAAACCTTTTTCAATTCTTTTCTCCTTCCTTCATCCTGGATCCCGTTTCCGTTACTTTCAACCGGTATACAATGCTCTTTCTTCGTTTATGCCGAGGCCCTAAGATTTTTTTCCGAAAATAAAAATCATCGAAATGGGTCATTCGGGAATTTTGAGACCCGTGGCTTTCCGTCTTCATCTCATGATGGGTTTGGCTTTCTCTGGAAGAGGCTTTGGCTCCCAACAGGTAAGGCTCGCCTATTAGGAGCGGGGCATAACGAGTTTGGTGTGCATTTTCATAAGTAAACATCCCGGATAAAGGTTGGATGGTTGGTGAGAATAGCTACAGTTGATAAAGTGACAAAAAACGCCTTATGTCAAGAAAAAATTGGGCTTTCTGGAATTTCATTACTGTCAACAGCTACGGTTTTGAAAAATGAAGTAACATTGCAAGGATTTCTTTGGTATCTGAAAGTACCCCCGGGAAAATAGTACGTTCATGATACTTGCGTACCACATTCCATCGGATTTCGCAAAGCTGCCAGATGTATCCTTCATATTTAATAGGGGATATCAAACGGAAGCTTTATATTAGGAATCTCTCCGTCACGTGCCGGGCGTCCACCAGGTAGGCGATCACAAAATGTGGGACTCATTTCTCACAGCTACGATGATAAACTGAAACATGGACGGTGATGAGATTGATCTAACAGCCACCCTTCAGTCACCTGATGTTTGTAGATATGTTGTCAGGTTTCTGTTCATCTGGAAAATCTTTAGGACTATGATTTATCTCGATGCACGGTACTTCCATTTGAATGATTATATCACTTTTTATTTGTTGGTTTTGAGTTTGGCAAAACTATACTGAAAAAATTTTAGGAGGCTGCATTTCAATTTCCGATAGATTTTTTGCATGTTTCTTGAACGTTGACCTCACGACCCAAATGAATTATTCTCGTTAAAAACTTGCGGAGAATCATGTTTTATAAGCAAGCTGAAAAGGTTAAGATTAAAAAAGTCGGCAAAAATACGGCCCTGTATGTCAGTGAGCAAAAGGGCATACATGTGCTCAACGAGACAGCCCTTTTCATCTGGGAAGCCCTTCAGGACCCCTTTACGCTCGACGAACTTCTCTACATGCTCGGTGAAGCTTTTGAAGGCGACTTGACCAAAATGAAAGAGGACCTGCACGAGATACTTGATTTGTTTTTGCGGTACAATCTGGTCTGCACGGAAACATGAAAACTTTTTTCCTCTCTTTCCCCCGACTCAGTATCTACTTGACCGTTCCCCATGAGATTATTCCTGACATTCAAGCCACATTTCTTCATTCCATACGTTCTGAGACTAGTCTGTCACCCCGCCACGAATATGTGATTGAATCCACCTCCAATGGGCTCGCTCTCCTCAAAGATGCTCAACTGAAAGGGCATTTTGGGTCATGTTTTGATCTCATTTGCCACCTGGAGGAAGATATAGAAAATACTCTCATTCGGGCCATCGGAGACTGGGTAGGATTTCATGCAGGCTCGGTGATGATAGGAGACACAGCCTGCGTCATTCCTGGGAGTCCTGACACCGGCAAGACAACCACCACTTTAAACCTGGTTGAGATGGGACACATCTTTTTGTGCGAAGAGGTTGCGCCGGTGGACCCTGAAACCCTTCAGGTCCATCCCTACCCTCAGACGCTGACCATTGAGGAAACTTATGCGGAAAAATATCAATCCCGTTTCCCGGTTACAAATGGAGTGCTCACATTTGTGGCCGAGCAGATGGCCCGCTATCGTCCATATGTTGCTGGATCAGCTCCTGTTCAGTTAAAGACCATCCTGATGCCTGCATACGAGCCATCCCAGCGACCGGGAATTAAGGAACTCTCTTCTGGTGAAATTTTTACTGAACTCCTCAGTTATTGCTTTCCTCCCAACGGGGATGATGAACATTTGTTTGATTCAGTTATCAGGATCTGTGAGGCGACCGAGATTTTCAGGCTTCGAAGCAACAGCCTGCAATCTATGCGAGAACTTCTAAAAGAGCTATTTGGCTCTAAATCTGGGCTTTGAATCTATGGACCCCTTAGACACACGGCTCAAGGCACTCGATTGGCTCCTTGCTGCAACCCGATCCTGGCTCTTTCAAGGTCTTGATTCAGCCCAACATTTCCAAAAAGACGATGATGTGGATTGGAGGACCATCGGTGACCTGGCCTATGTCCACAACATGGAACCGCTTCTCTACTGGATGCTTTCAAACACCGAGATTCCATTAGAGATTCCTGAATGGCTGGAACAAAGATGTGAGAAAGCCTATTTTGAGAATTTCCTGAGAAATGAAAAATATTTGAGTATATTAAAAACACTCCTTACAGAGTGCGAAAAAGAGGGGATACCCATTATTGTTCTGAAAGGCCCTGCGCTGATAGGCCGCATCTACCAGGACCCGGCGCTGCGAACCCTTTCCGACCTGGATATTCTCTGCTCCCGTAGCAACTTGCATCGGATTGTAAACATAGGCCGTCGTATGGGTTACACAATACTAGTTGACGGAGGCGGCCCGGCAGCCACGCATCATGTGGCCATGTCTAATGCTGAGTCAGGGGCTCTCCTGGAATTTCATTTCATGCCATACGAAGTCATTCAAAATCACCCAAAATTTATTGAACTGGCCTGGGATCGCAGGGAATGGATAAATGTCGGGGGGATTCATTGTCCGGTCCTCTGTCTTGAAATGGAGCTTCTGTTCAACATCGCACACCTGGTTCAGCACCAGTTCGATGTTTCCCTGAAGCACTTTTTAGATATTGCAGGAATCCTTATCTTCCACAGAGGAAAACTCAAGGGGGATGGTATCGGAACACTGCTCAGGGATTTTGGTCTTGAGCAGGCATTTGCTCTTACCACAGAATTTCTTTCGACTATGATGTGTCTTTCTCGGATGTCTCCGGCATCCCCCCTAAACCACAAAGACAGCGCTCAGTCGGAATTTAACGCCTCACTCCGGGATTTGCTCTCACTAATGGATCAGGATAGATTATTGGATGTAAGGGGTGTTATCCGGCGTTTCCTAACTGCCATTGGAAATCGGAAGGGATTTTGGAATAAGGTTGATTATGGAATAAAGGCGCTATTTCCATTTTCCAGCAGCTTGATCGGCCATGGGATTCAATCAACAATTGGTGCCCGCTATTTCATGCGTCAATGCCGCTTCTACGGAAAACGCTTGCTTCTCACACTCAAGCATTTTCCAAGAGAATACCTCTCAAGAAGACAAGATTCTTTAGCCTTAGAAAGGGCAGCTGCAAAAAACAGAATCACCCGGCAAATTCTGAGAAGGGGAGGGTTTGAGCAACTTTCATAAGGACCACAGGAGCCCAAAAGGTACCCCGCAGCATCCCGAAGCTGCCGCTATTGTAGACCGCCGGATCACCTTCCTGCAAAACTCCCTCCGACTTACTGAAACCACCTCTGATTTCTCTAATTCATTCACTTTGCTACCCCTCTGTTATTGATGATTTTTCATTGGCTACTGAACGCTGACCCAATACACTTTCCTTCACCTCAGGCCTTCACATAAAACACCTTTGTGCATGAAGAATTCTACGTAGAATCAAATTTTGAATAGATATTCTCGTTGACATTGACAAGTCATAATTTGTATTGGAAGTTAATTATGTTCTGCCACATATAACCGAACTAATTTTAAGGAGGCGGGATGCTGGAGCCAAGAACAGGAGAGTCAGGAGACAAAAGGGCAGATTCAATCGACCGGCGAGATTTTTGCAAAAAAGCACTTAAACGATCTTCCATCGTGGCAGCTGCGGGTGCAGTGGGGTACCTTGCCTACAAGAAGCCGGAGATCCAGAGTTTTTTTGGGGCAAGAGAGGCCTATGCAAATGGTACCGGTCCTGGTCGATTTTCTTTAAGGGGAGATAGCAATTAGGGCAAGATGTACCTTAAGAACATTAGCGATACCGTAGGAGGAAGTTTATGACGAGAAGATACTGTATCTTTCTGCAGACAATGGTTGTTCTGGCTTTCGCCTTCGTTCTTATGCTGCGTTCACCTAATGTATGGGCCGCTGCTTTGGCTACCGGCACCCCCATATCCTTCAAGGTGACGGTAACCAAGGTTGAGATGTGGAATGGTAGTTTATGGGTTACGATATTTTCAGGGAGTGCACAGCTCGATCTAGTGGCCGGTGGGATATTTTCCGGAATAGGCAATCTCACCCCGCCTGAGGGGACCTACTCCAAAATACAGGTCACAATCAGAAATTCATTTCCTTTGCTGGGTTCGGTGAACTACCAAGGTGTTTCCTATTACACAACAGGTGTCGACGGAGGTGACCCCGGCACAGGCAGCTTGGCTACAACAGTATCTGGGTCTCAGGCGGAATATACATTTTATGATCCAGGATGGGGAAACCTGAATGACGAATATGCTCTGCCCGAACAGACGATTAGCCCTGCTTTTACGGTTGCGCCGTCAACGGACTTCCAGCCAACCCTGAGGTTTACTCTAACCGACATGCTTGAGCTGGATAGTACTCCTCCTCCAGCTCCAATCTATTGGATCTCATTATCCCTACTCACCGTGACGCTAGTGTTGCCATAGGGGCAATTGGTATGTAAAGATATCAGCCCAAGATATTCCGTTCAGCTTGGCCATGATATTTCGTTTATCTCATCCGAACGCGGGAGAGAGTTACGTACTGATACTTCCGTATCATGGTGTCAGAATTTCGCAAGGCTGCCAGATGTATTCTTCACTTTTTGGCTGGGACTAACTTGATAATATTCAATCATTTCAAAAGGTTAAAAACATGTTATATCTTCAAATCCGGGAAATTGGAGGGTCGAGAATTGAGTGCCCGCATCTCACGTCCCGGAATTGTCTGATTTCTTTTTGATATGTCAAAGAATTCCAGAGGTCCAGAGCCTTGTATATTGCCTTACATCAATGGGGCGGCCGGAGGGCAGGCATTACACCCGGAAGACCTTACGACCACAACCAAGCCCATTTTTGAGTTAGACATAGATCGAAAAGTGCGCCGGCGGGAAAGGACTGGACGGCAACCTCGATTTTAATTTCCCTTTTCACATACCCCATCTCAATGCGGCGGTATGCACCGGGCTGTCCCAATGTTGAATGATTTTGTCATCAAGCTTGCAAACGGTTATGGATGCGCCTGCCATTTCGAGCGATGTGGTATAATTGCCGACGAGAGAACGACTGATTTTCACATTCTTTTTCTGCAATTCATTAGCGGCGCTGTCAAAGAGCAAATAGAGCTCCATTAATGGGGTTCCGCCGAAACCGTTGATGTGTAACAGCACGTCCGTATTTTTTTCCGGTTTAAGATCCTCCAATATGCTATCAACGAGTTCACTGGCGATTTCTTCGGCACGCTTGACTTTCTCTCTTCTTCTGCCGGGTTCCCCATGGATCCCCACGCCGATTTCCATTTCATCATGGCCGATTTCGAATGTCGGTTTACCGGCGGCGGGCACTGTGCAACTCGTAAAAGCGATCCCCATGGAGGCGATCATTTTGTTGGTATGGTCTCCCAACGCCTTACACTCCGCAAGCGATGCTCCGGCTTCAGCGGCGCTGCCGACCACTTTCTCAATGATCAATGTTCCGGCCACGCCTCTTCGCCCTGTGGTATAGGTTGAGTCTTCCACGGCCACATCATCGTTTACCAGAACGGTCATATTTTCGATGCCGAGCATTTCGGAGGCCATTTCAAAATTCATCAGATCGCCGGAATAATTCTTGACGATGAACAGAATTCCGCCGCCATTATCAACCGCCTCCGAAGCCGCAATCATCTGATCGGGAGTAGGGGAAGTAAAAACCTGCCCGGGACAGGCCGCATCCAGCATGCCAAAGCCGACAAAACCGCTGTGAAGGGGTTCATGGCCGGATCCTCCTCCCGATATCAAGGAGACTTTGCCCGTTTTGGACTTTTCGGCCCTCATAATGAAATTGGGATTCAGACTGACTTTCAGAATGTCGTTGTGAGCCAAGGCAAATCCATTGAGGCTTTCGGTGAGAACATTATCCACATCATTGATGATTTTTTTCATTTGTTTTCCTCCTGATCCATCAGGTAATCGCAAATCGTAAAAACAAACAGTTGACAGGACCTTGCGCCCGGATCGATATGCCCTTTTGCTCGCTCTCCCAGGTAAGAGGCTCTCCCTCTGGTTGCAACGATATCTTTGGTAGAAAGCATACCCCGTTCAGCCTCGGCCTTCAATTGCCGCAGCATATCGTTCTTGGACAGATCGTTCCTTTCAGCCAGTTCGCTGAAAAGCTCGGATACCGGAATCAGGACGTCCAGCATGGTCTTATCCCCGACATCGGCTTTCCCCCTTTGTTTTACCAGTTGGACGCCTGATGAAACCATTTCAGCGAGGGTTCCGTAGTTATCCAGTTCCTTGGAATCAGCTACTTTGGCCATTCCCATGAACATACTTGCAAACAAAGGTCCCGCCGCACCACCAATGGAGGACAACAATGTCATTCCTATTTTGTTCAGCGCCTGCCCTGGATTCAATGAAACCAATTCTTTGTCAATTTCAAGTATGGCCAGGATACCCCGTTTCATGTTGAATACATGATCGCCATCCCCGATAGCCTGATCCAACTTTTCAATTTCAGAAGCGTTGGCTTCATAGGCCTTTTGCACTTCCTTGATGATTTGTATGATCATTTCGCTGTTCATAAATACACCCTTTGAGATTTGTTATCAAAAAACAGCATATCCTCTTTCCTGACGCTAAATTTTACATCCTTGCTTGATCTTGGAACTGAGTCCGGTTTGACGACAGCTCGCACCATTTCCCCCATAAAGCCCATGGTGACGATCTCTTCAACCCCAAGATTCTGTCTGTTTTCAATCCGTGCACTCAACGTCCCTTTAGAATTCATCGACACCTTTTCAGGACGAAAAGCCACATATTCAACCTTGGCAGGGAGTTCTATCTCGATCAACCTGGATGGGATCACATTTATTTTGGGTGAACCCAGTCTGGTGGCAACATAGACGGAATTGGGGTCATTATATATCTTTTCGGGTGGATCGATCTGTATCAGTTCACCTTCCTTTAAGACGCCGATCCGATCCGCCATTGTCGTGGCCTCAACATGATCATGGGTTACAAATAGCAGCGTGGCGCCAAGTTGAACCTGAATATTTTTTAATTCCAGCCTCAACTCTTCCCTTAGTTTGGCATCAAGCGAAGAGAGCGGTTCGTCCATCAAAAAGATATTGGGTTTTCTGACCAAGGCCCTTCCTATGGCGACGCGCTGCATTTCTCCGCCGGAAAGATGCGTCGCTTTGTTTTTTAATTTGTCTTCGATATGCAGCGTTTTTGCGATAGCACGAACAGCTTTGTCGATTTGGTCCTTATTTAAAGATCTTAATGGTGATCTGAGGGGGAATGCCAGGTTATTGTAGACCGTATAGTTTGGGTATAAAGAGTATTGTTGAAATACAAAGGCAACATCTCTTTGCGCCGGTTGGAAAAGGGTTGCATCTTTATTGCCTATAAAGATTTTGCCCTCATCGGCTTTTTCCAAACCCGCGATCAACCGTAAAGTTGTCGTTTTACCCGCGCCGGTGGGGCCTAATAAAACAACAAATTCTCCGTCTTTGATCGTAAAGGAAAGGTTGGAAACGGCCTTTGTATCCTCGAATGTTTTAGATATGTTTTCTACTTTGACTTCAGACATTTATTTGTTTCAATTCATGAATTGGCTTTTGATGGCTGTTTCGTCATCGCCGTTAAAAATGATAATGCTGTTGGAATCAAACTCCAAACCCACATTATCACCGATTTTTGCATTAATGACACTTGGGGTCCTGGCCTTAATCCTTCCGAACTCGGTGTCTACGGTTATAATTTTATTGGCGCCAAGATATTCAACACCATAGACAGCGCCCTTGATATTGCCTTCGTCAACAACTCTGATGTTTTCAGGTCTTATGCCCAAATAGTTAAAATCAATATGGGTGTCTTCATAACACTCGGGAATGGTTAGCCGTGAACCGTTTATTTTCACGGATGTACTCCCCTTTTGCATAAAAGCATTAACGTCAATAAAATTCATTGCAGGGCTTCCAATGAAACTTCCCACGAATTTTGCCCGCGGCTTATTGTAGATGGTTAATGGATCGTCCGCCTGGAGCATAACCCCCTTATCCATGATGCCGATTCGATCCCCCATGGCCATGGCTTCATTCTGGTCGTGTGTGACATAAACGGTGGTTGCGTTAATATCATTATGCATTTTCTTGAGTTCATAAGACATTAACTCTCTGAATTCGGCATCCAGGCTTCCGAGCGGTTCATCCATGAGGAACGCTTTCGGTCTACGGATAATCGCCCTTCCCAACGCAACTCTTTGCTTGTCCCCCCCTGACAAAGCGGAGATTTTTGATTTCAATACAGTGTCAAGATGCAGCATTTTGGCCACTTCCCGAACGCTTTTTCTGATTTCGGATTTTTTTACGCCCTGGGTCTTCAAAGGGAAAGCAATGTTTTTTTCCACATTCATGTGTGGATACAGGGCAAACATTTGAAAGACAAAAGCGATATCTCTTTGAGACGCTCGCAAAAAGGTGACGTCTTCCGCGTCTAAAAATATTTTTCCGTAGGTCGGATATTCCAAACCGGCTATCATCCGCAAGGTCGTCGTCTTCCCACATCCCGAAGGTCCCAGCAACACGAAGAAGTCCCCATTTCTGATGGTGAGATTGGAGTTGGTTACCGCTACAAAATCACCAAACTCCTTCTTCAAATCCTCTATTACAATCTCAGCCATAATGCCTCGTTTTTATTCCGGAAAGTGACTCACGACAATGAAAGAAATTGTGCCGAACAATATGAACTTAAAAGAATGGGAGTATAACGACAAAGAAAATGGCTGCATGAACATGAAAATTCCCAAACCAATAATTGATGACGCAATATTCTCCAGTGAGTTTCTACCCAGTAAATTAAATTTGCGACTTTTTTTTGTTTTCACCGTTTCACTGCTCCAAATGTTATGCCTCGTAACAAATGCTTCCTCAATATAATGGTAAACACCACCACCGGCAGCAAAAATATCATGGTAGCCGCTGAGATGGCAGGCCAATCAAGACCCCCTTCACCGATGATTGTTGGAATAAAAGGGGGCAGCGTCTGTGCTTCGCGGAACGTAAGCAAAATGGCAAAGGCATATTCATTCCATGCAAAAATCAAACAAAAAATAGCAGTGGCTGCAATGCCGGTGGCCGCCTGGGGTAAAATGATTTTAAAAAAGGCGCTCATTCTCGAGTAGCCGTCCACCATGGCCGCTTCCTCATATTCCTTTGGTATTTCATCAATAAAGCCCTTTAATAACCATACCGACAAGCTGAGATTCACAACGGTATACAGCATAATCATCCCTAAGTGTGAATCACTTAAGCCCAGCTTCCGGTACATTAAGAAGATGGGAACCGCCGCCGCGATGGGAGGGAACATGCGCGTTGACAGGACAAAAAACAAAAGATCGTCTTTTAACGGGATTCGAAACCTGGAGAATGCATAGGCTGCAATGGTTCCAAAAAACACCGAAAAGAATGTGGCGCCGAAACCGATAACCATCGAATTCACAAACCGGTGAATAAATCGAGAAGGCCCGACTATGACCATCTGTCTTTTGCGGACGGTTTTTTCATACCACGTTGTCGGGGGGGGCAATGATTTTAAATATTCAGCCGACTGCCTGCTTCTTTCAGTGAACAAATTGATGAAACCTTCCAGCGACGGTTCGGAAAGGATCTTTGGCGGATATGAAATGGCATCGGTAACGCTTTTAAACGCTGTTGATACAATCAATACCATTGGGATGAATGATATGGATGCATAGAGTATAATTAAAAAGGCGGCGCTTCTCCGGCTCCTTGCAGAGGGTGCCAATGGGGATTTGGTTGTATCTAAAGACGCTGACATAATGGTTATTTCTCTTTGAGTTTATTTAGGAACTTCACGTAGATGTTCCCCGCTCCCAGTACCGCCACAAAAAGAATGACCGCAAAAGCCGAGCTATAGCCGGTTCTCCATTTTTCAAAGGCCGCTCTCTTAAGATGTATGGAAGCCAGTTCCGTAATGGATCCAGGTCCGCCGCCGGTCAGTTCATTAACCAGATCAAACATTTTAAAATTTTCTATGCCTCTGAGCAATACCGCCAGCATTAAGAAGGGCAGCACGGAAGGGAGGGTGATATGGATAAATTGCTGCCATTTACTGGCACGGTCAACTTCCGCGGCTTCGTAAAGATATTCAGGGATAGATCGTAAACCTGCCAGGCACATGAGCATGACGAACGGCGTCCACATCCATGTATCAACAATAATGATACTCCAGGGAGCAAGAGAGACATTTCCGATCATCGTAAACTCACCGAAATTGTGAATGGCATTCACGATATAGTTGAAGAGGCCCGCCTGGGGTTGGTATATGTATTTCCAGAAAACACCCACAACCGCCGGAGAAAGCATCATCGGTAAAACAACGATTGTCGTTAATACTTCATGGCCTCTGAATTTTTTGTTCAGCAGCAGTGCTAAAGTGAGACCGAGGAGACCTTGAAAAAAAATGGTCCAGAATAAAAAATGTGACGTGGCCTGCAAATTAAGCCATACATCTTCGCTCGTTAATATTTTTTCGTACCACTTCAATCCAACCCACGCAATTTCAACGCCGCGCCTGTTGGCCTTATAGTCCGTGAAAGATAAATAGACCGTCCAGATAAGGGGGTAGATATTGATAAACAGCAACAATATGATGGTGGGGAGGGTAAACAACCATGCCATAGAACGGTCGGACATGTTTATCAGCTTTTTATTGATTGTTTTTAGCATATATTAGTTCGTTGTGTTCTTGCATGAAAATAAAAAACAAGAAAGCATTCTTCATTTTCGGCTATTCATTTGACATTTTAACAGGAAGCTTAGATACAGGCGCGGCTTCAGCCACAATGTTGATCGGTGTACGGCTAAATCCGCACCTGCAAATAAAGTATGAATTACTTCGTGCCCATCCACAAATGGCCAATTTGCTCGATTTCCGTGTCAGTCTTAAATTATAATCCTCGAAATACTTAAATGTATTCCTGCGGTTACAATTTTCGCCTTCCTTGAACTCGAACAAATTTTCTCATTCGTGGACGGACACTACTTCATAGCGCTATGGAGAATGCTGAATAGAAGGTCTATTTTTTGAGTCTACCTTCTTCTATAAAAACTTCTTCCCAGTCGGCTTTGAGTTTATCAAGGGCTTCTTTCGCAGTACCTTTGTTGCCAACCACATAATTGTGAACACGTTTCTGCATGGGCAGCATCAATTCCACGAAAAAGGGTTCTTGCCAGAAGTCTTTGACTTTTTCCATTGAGTCGAGAAAACCTTGGGCGTAAACCGTTGATTCTGGGAATTTAGGGTCAAGAAGGACCGCTTTATGACATGAAGAACCACCAATCGCCTGCCATTTTTTCTGAACATCGGGCTGTGCAAACCATTTGATATACTGAAGCGCCAGATCCTTCTTATCGGAATAGGAGACCACCGACATGCCCTGCCCGCCTAACGTTGCTCCCGCGGCCAATTGGTCGGGATTGGCAAAAAAACCGCTCTTCCCAAACCCGACTTTTTCATTCTTGTTGATGCCCGGAAAAAAGGCGTACCAGTTCATTTGCATGGCAACCTGGCCCGAGGTATAGGCATCCAAATCCGCCGACATGTAGGCATCGGAATGGCCGGGAGGGGTACAGCATTGGTAAAGGTCCTTATAGAATTCCAACGCTTCAACAGCATTTGGGCTGTTTACATATCCTTCCATATGGTACGGCTTATGGGGATCCTGATATTGAAACCCCCAGGCATACAGTGCGGAGGTAACCCCCATGGTAATTCCCTCGGAACCTCTTTCCGTAAAAATTGCGACCCCATACCGTTTCTTGCCATCAATAACGCGTCCCTGGAAAAATTTGGCAATATCCTTCAATTCCGTCCATGTTTTCGGGGGCGCCAGGGGATAGCCGTATTTTTCCTTGAATTTTTTCTGCAGTTCCGGTTTTTCAAACCAGTCCTTTCGATAGGTCCAGGCGTTGGCATCGCCGAAAGCAGGCAAAGCGTAATAATTCGGGGTGCCTTTAGGCCAGGTCGAATAGCCGTAGACGGTGGGCGCAAGGAAGTTATCCATGGAAATACCTTCCTTTTTAAAGAAATCATTCAATTTTACATAATGCCCGTAAACGGCGCCTCCGCCGATCCATTGACTATCCCCGATCAAAACATCAAATGTCTTCCCCCCCTGGTTCAGTTCATTTAACATCCTGTCGGCAAAATTCGGCCAGGGAACGAATTCGAATTTGACTTTAATCCCGGTTTGCTTTGTGAAATCCTTAGACAATTCAACCAATGCATTGGCCGGGTCCCAGGCAGCCCATCCCAGAGTGATGAACTTGTCATCTGCATGGGCCGTACTGAGCGCAAAAAAGCTGAACAAAAGGGCTGCAACCGTAAATAGACTGATCTTTTTCATTCACTTGTCTCCTTTATTTATATGCGACTGATTACAAAGAAACCGTACGAAATTGGATAAACCGGTGTAACACTTCTCAAGTTAAGATTAACGTTGTCGTCATGAGATCCTTCTGCCTGAAAGTCTGTCTAAAACACCACCTCCTTTCAACGGTTTGCGTGGTTTTTACATCCGGTCAATCCAAAAGTATTGCTTTGGATTGACATCATATTTTGGATTTTGCATGCACAATAATAGTAGAAATGTGTTAAATGGAATCCACCTCGTCCATAATGAAACAAACAACAATATGCCCGTACTAAATTAAATGTCAAGTGTCTTTTTCTCTAATGAATTCAGACCCTGTTTAAATCCACGATCAGCTCCCCGTGTGCTTTAAGTATACTTCTCTTTCAGTTTTCCTTTCTTTCATAGGTTCTTCCCCCTGCTCCTCTTGGGGCTTTCCGGAGAAAGATCCTATTTTGTTTCTCGGCGGAACGGTGGAACCTTTTGGGGTCGCACGGGCCTAGCCCATGGTTTGATTAAAATCAATTATATTCTTCCGTATCAAAGATGTATCACAGTGTTTTGGAGGCGCCGGAATTTCCTTGACATTAGACGGCTTCTCTATATGAATTGGATTCAGCAGTGTTATCACTCTTTTCGCAATAAACAAAACACCATGACCTTAGGGGGATCTTTCGATTCCACAATAACCCCATTATTGTTGCAGGGATTTTTCTGAAAACGGTGAACAATTCATCTGATAGTTTTACATGGATGTGGACCAGCCACTATCGGTAGAACGGGTGGCGATGATTCGATTGGAGGTTAGAAACATGAAATCACTAAAACCCACAACGAATGTCTTCAAGCAAAGCCCATCACCATTATTCAATAAGATAAATGCTATTCTCCTTATAATATGTCTTGTTCCGGTGAGTTGCACCCTGGTAAAATTGAAAAAAGAAGTAAACGAAACTCTGGAATCTACAATTTTGGTTGGGCGTGTTTCCACCTCGACCCCGGGGAAAGGGCCCATTGTCGTCGCTGCTTACACGATGAATCATGGAAAAAGGGAGATGGCGCCTCACTATACGATTCTACACGATTCCGGTGAATTTGAGCTAGGAGTTGCCAAAGGAGATTATTATGTCTTCGCGTATTGGGACAAAAACGGTAACCTGATTTATGACGCAGGCGAACCGGCCGGGCAGTATGGCGCGCCCAAATTGGTTTCCGCCCCAGCTGGCGGCGTGGTTCTTGGCATTGATTTCGCTATCCCGGAAAAAGAGGCAGATATTGAGTTACCTCACGGGTCTGAAATTTCATCGGTTAAGCCCAAAAAGCTTCACAGTCGGCTTGCAGGCGCCATAACGGATTTGGATGATGAACTCTTTTCCGAGGAATATGGAAGCAAAGGTTTCTGGGAACCGGGTACGTTTTTCAGAGAGGTTGGTGGAAATATTTATTTTCTCGAGGAATATGATCCTAAGAAAATACCCATTCTCTTTGTACACGGCGCCGCTGGATCCCCCAAAGGCTGGAAGTATTTTGTTGATAATATCGATAGGACTCGTTTTCAACCATGGTTTTTTTATTATCCCACCGGAGCGCGGATTAAGAGTATGTCATACCTGTTATTCTGGAAATTATTTAACCTTCAAATCAAATATAAATTCAAAGAAATGGTTATTACGGCGCACAGTATGGGGGGGCTGGTCGTCAGGTCCTTTATTATGGATTATGGGCAGTATTGCCCCTATGTAAAACTTTTTATTTCACTGGCAACGCCATGGGGCGGCGACAGGATGGCCGAGTACGGTGTCAAGCAATCTCCCGCAGTAATACCAAGCTGGATAGATATGCAACCGGAAGGCGAGTTTATGAAATCTTTATACAGCGCCAAAATGCCCGAGAGCGTAAGTTTTTATCTGTTTTTCGGCCACAGGGGGAGTCGGAACCCTTTTCGAGCGAACAATGACGAAACGATTGCCCTGTCGAGTCTTCTGGACTGGCGGTCTCAGTCCGAGGCTGAAAAGATTTATGCGTTTAATGAGGACCATGCAAGCATCGCCACCAGCAAGGAAGTGTTGGCCCTCTACAATACGATTATCAATACATTTGATGAAAAACACGATGATTCACTTCATAAAACAGGAGGATACCTCCAACTCCATTTTTCATATGACTATCCAACCGACGGTGTAAAGCCCTGGCCCAGTCTCGTACTTCGTCCGGAAGATAAAAAGCATGCGGAAACCTTAATCTTTTTAAGCCCTGGTGATAATGGTAAAATACTGGGTCCTTTTCCTGCCGGCGATTATTCCGTCAGTATCTATGCTGAGGCCGTTAAACCGGGACAAAAATCAGTTTCTGTCGCTATTGAGAGCACTAAAACAAAGGCGCTGAATTTCGTTTTTAAACCTGACGGAATAATCGCCGGATATGTAACAGCAGCGCTGAAACCGGAGGATCGGCCTGGGGGAATGCCGGCCACCAGCTATTTGCCGGTGGATAATAAAGTTGCGATACAATCCATTACATTGAAGGGAAATGGCATTCATCGGGTGCTCTATCCAATTGAGGGTAACGATGTCAACCCTACTGATTATTTTATTTCACGTGCTGATTTCTGCCACAATGGCTATTTTCATTTCTTTGGGTTACCCGCCGGGGTTTACGAACTCGCCATTACAGCTGAAGGCTATAAACCCATCATTGAAAATCATTTCGCCACGCCCGGCAAACAAAAAAACTACAAGGTTATCGAATTAAAACCTGGCAAATAGGGGTTCTATCAACAACATACCCCGATGGCGCTTTTGGTCTTTGCCTGCGGGTTTCTTCCACCTATGGCGTCTATTTCAAGACTCAATTTATCGAACAACCTATCGGAAAGAAGATATCATTACTGATATCCATGTTTCTTGGTCGGGAGGCTCGCAAGTTGAAAGAAGCTTTTGACCACCTGCCTATTGAAGAAGCAGACGTTGTTGTAACAGGAAAGCGGGACCCCTTTTACCGCAATATACTTGTACATACTCACGCCGAAGATGCGTTTTGGACATCAAGAGATCACACGGTCTCTCTTTCACAGGTAAATGCAGCGGTACATCTAATGGGGGTTGATATGATCTTTATATTCGCGAGGTTCTCGATACACATTCCACCTTAAAAACTGGCGGCAAAAACCCATATTTAACGGTTGGCCCATGGCATCATGCCCAACTTCGCCACTTCGAAAGTCCCTTTTATTCTCTCTCCTTTTGTGACAGCGACTCCGATAACACAAAAAAGCACCTATTTTTGAAGACTAAAACTTTATGAATATTTGTTTTACATTTGTTTTACAAAGCTTTTATTTGTTTTATTGTATAATGGCTTATATTAAAAATAAAGATCATACGAAAATTAAACAAAAAATTTCAAATTATGGGAGATCATATGAAATTATTACTGACTTCGGTATTCGGACCTTACGGGGTGGATGATGAATACGGCAGGAAAGAAAACAAGATGGAGCTGTTTCATAACCAGGTGACCCGAGAGCAGGGGATTTTTTCCTACCGGTTCAATCACGGAAGCCAGGGACTCTATTTTCTCGCGGAAAACATTGACATGCCCACAGCGGTACTCGATTTTCCAACGCTCAAACGATTTAAGAAGGAGTTGAAAAAGGGATATGATTACATCGGCATAAGTTTTATCATTCCCAATTTCAAAAAGGCCAAAGAAATGGCCCGTCTCATTCGTGAATTATCGCCTAAAAGCAAGATCATTCTGGGCGGACACGGCGTGAATATCCCTGGCATCGAATCGCTCATGGATTATGATTACCGATGCAAAGGGGAAGGCGTCTATTTTTTAAGGGAGCTTTTCGGGGAAAAGATGGACGTTCCCATTCAGCATCCCCTTGAATACAGCTCCTTCAACCGAAAGGTCATGGGGGCCCCCTGGCCATCGGATTCCGGCATTCTCATTACGGGCGTGGGGTGCGCCAATAAATGCCGTTTTTGTGCCACATCGCACTTCTTCGGCAAGTATATCCCCTACCTCAAAACCGGTAGGGACATCTTTGACGTCTGCTGCCGCTACGAAGATGAGAAGGGCATCACGGATTTCGGAGTGCTGGATGAAAACTTTCTGAAAATGAAGGATCGCGCGCTGGAATTGCTGGAACTGATGGAAACCCATGATCGCCACTTCAACTTTGCCATCTTCAGCTCGGCGGAAACCCTCAAGGAGATCGGGGATCTGGATCTTCTCGTACGCATGGGGATAACGTTTGTGTGGGTGGGCGTTGAATCGAAACGGGAGATCTATCTGAAAAACAAGAATACGGATTTTCCGATTCTTTTCGATGAATTAAAAAAACGGGGCATCAGTGTTCTGGCATCCTTGATTCTATTTAGCGAGAAACACGATAAAAAGACCATTTGGGAGGATGTGGACTTTGTCACCTCGCTGAATCCGGATTATGTGCAATTCTCGCCGCTGGGCCCCATCCCGGGAACAAAACTCTATGATGATTATGAAAAGCAGGGGAAATTAATTAAAGATGTTCCTTATGAATCCCAGCACGGTCAGGGGAAAATATGGTTTCATCATGATCATTTTTCAAGAGAAGCGTCGGAAGATTTCCTGCGCCTTGCTTTTGATACGGACTATATCAGAAACGGCGCTTCCATGCTGCGGGTCATAAAAACAACTTTCGCCGGTTATCAATATTGCAGCAGCCATTCCGACCAGAGGGTGCGAAGCCGTTTACCGTATTTCAAAAAAAGACTCAAAATGACGCGATATTTTCTCCCGGCTTCCACCCTCTTTGTGCAAAACCAGCGAAGCAAAATCCTGCTGGGGGAAATTAAGAAGGCCTATCGTTTAGAATTCGGGAGAATGAATCTCAGAACGCTGGTGCCGGCACTGGCGGTTCTTTTCTTCAGCACAAAAGAATATCTGCGATGCCGCATCATCAGTGATGTGAGAATACCCAAAACATCCTATCGCCGGCAGTATAAAGTTTCCACACAGGAGAACCGATCGGCCAAACCCTTTTTTACCGATGGGGCGATCCCGAAGATCCCCTACCGCCTGGCCGAACAACCGGAGCATTCCTGAAATGTAGCCACATATGGCAATCCCTCAAAAACCCCATCTATTTTAAAAGTCTGCGATCGGTAGGATATGTCTTTGACCCCGAACGGAAAAAATGATCCCTTTGTTTTTCTGGGAATCGACATCGGCTCCGTTTCCATCTCGGTGGCTGAAGTCAATACTGAAAGGAAAATCCTAAAAACCGCCTATCAATTTCATCACGGCAGTATCGAAGAAACCTTTACCAAAATCATGAAGGCGTTTGATCTGAAGGAGATTTACGGTCTGGCCGCCACATCATCAACCCCTTCGATCATCAAGGCCGAACAGCGTTACGACAACCGGGTCGCCATCATCGAAGCGACCCGGCACTTTCATCAAAAAATCGGCGCCATCCCGGTGGTGGGCGGTGAAGCATTCGGCCTGATCGGTTTTGATGAAACAGGCCGGTATCGCAGTTTCAAGACGAACACCGCCTGTGCGGCGGGAACCGGCAGTTTTCTGGACCAGCTAGCGCAACGGTTGAATCTGGAAAACGCCCAAGCCTTAGGCGAAAAGGCCTTAAACAACCACGAGAGCGTTCCCGGAACCGGCTTATGATGAAAGCCCCGAAAAGATCCTCGCGGAGTATAATGTCAGAATCGAGCACACGGGCGAATCAATGGACAACCTGTTGAAAATATTCTATACAAAAAAGCACTATCCGGACGTTGCCCTGTTTGTTCAGACCAGCCCCGCATTCTGCTGCCCGTCCCTGGTCACGATAGGCAATGGCCAAAACCATAGAGAAGAAGACAGGGGTTCCCAGAGAAGAAGACAGGGGTTCTCCCATGGTGTCCATCACCTATGACGGCACTTCCACCCACGTTAACGACGCCATTGTTCCCTATCTGACCTATTTGAAAACCGTTAACCCATAACCCTTGGATCAGTTGTATAATTCCGCAATCTACAATATTTCTTTAACTCTTCCCACCTGCCCATTCATAAGTCGTACCTTGATGCCGTGAGGATGGGTGGGAGATCGGGTCAGGATGTCTTTTACGATCCCCATCGTTCGTTTGCCCGAGCGCTGGTCCGGTTTGGTGACGATGGAAACCTGGGAACCCTGTTTGATGTCTTTCCGTTTTTGGCCGTCCATTTTTTCTTAGACCCCCGTTTTTTACCCGATCTGCTCGATTTTTCGGCCTTTTTTTCCGCATAGCCCATGGAAACTCTTTTGCCGTCCAGGCTGGCCCCTTTCATGGATTTCATGACATGCGCCGCCGAATCAGTGTCCACTTCCAGGAAGGAAAATTCTCTCATGACCTCTATTTTTCCAATTTGATTGGAGCGAATGCCGGATTTGTCGCACACCAGTCGCGTGATGGCCCCCTTCTGGATATCGTCCAGTTGCCCCATATTGAGGAAAAGTTTCCTTATTCGGGCCGGATTTTCCGGAAGGCCCTTTGGGGGTTTTTTTCCAAAGGCAGGTCTTTTTCCCGATGATCCCTTTTTCTGAAATGCCTTCTTCTGGGGGGTGCGGGCGTTAATATCGTGGGAGTCCTTGTAGTAGTCCAGGAACCGATTGAATTCGATGGATACAAAATGCTGGATCAATTCTTCTTTTGAAAGCGCGGCCAGTGTATCGTACACGGGGGGAAGGAAGGCGGAGATTTCTTCGTGATTGACGTCGGTGGCCACCAGTCTTTCCACCATGCCGTAGAGTTGTTTTTCGCAGATGGCGCGGCCGCTGGGGACTTTTTCGTGTTGAAACCGGACCCCTGTCACCTGTTCCACATGGCTCAGTTTTCGATTTTCCCGGGTATTGATGAGAACAATGGATGTCCCTGATTTCCCGGCCCTTGCGGTTCGTCCGCTTCGGTGCGTGTAGGCGCCCGGTTCATCGGGAAGGTTGTACTGGATTACATGGCTGATATCATCCACATCCAGGCCACGTGCGGCCACGTCCGTGGCCACGAGAATCTGCAGGGTTTTTTCCCTGAACCGCCCCATGACGTAATCCCGCTGGGTCTGGGACAGTTCGCCATGCAGGCTTTCCGCATTATACCCGTCTTTGATCAGTTTTTCGGCCACAGCTTGAGTTTCCTTCCGGGTTCTGCAGAAAACCAGGCTGAAAATATTCGGATGATAGTCGATGATCCGTTTAAGGGCCGGGTAGCGGTCTTTTTCCATGACCACATATTTGAAGTGGGAGATGTTTCCGGCGCCGCTGTTTTTTCGTCCGATGGTAATTTCCGCCTGGTCCTTCATGTAATTTTGGGAAATTCTGGCGACCGGCGCCGTCATGGTGGCTGAAAAAAGCCAGGTTCTTTTTTCCGAAGGGGTTTTGGCCAGAATTTCGTCAAGGTCTTCCAAAAACCCCATGGTGAGCATTTCATCGGCCTCATCGAGAACCACATAATCGATGCGCTTCAGGTTGACGATGCCTCTGTGAATCAGGTCCAAAAGCCGGCCCGGAGTTGCCGCGATAATCTGGGCGCCCTTTTTGATTTGCCGGATCTGAGGTTCCATGCCGGCGCCCCCATAGACCGCCACGATTTTGGCGTTTTTGATGTACCGGCTGTAACGGATCAAATCCTTTGAGATCTGCACGCACAGTTCGCGGGTGGGGCACAGGATCAGGCCTTGAACCTGTGACCTTGAAAAATCGATTAACTGGAGCAGGGGCAGGCCGTATGCCGCTGTTTTTCCGGTTCCCGTCTGCGCCAGACCCACCAGGTCCCGGTGTCCTGTAATAATGGCGGGAATGGCCTTTTCCTGTATGGGCGTGGGTTCGTTAAACCCTAATTTTTGAACTGCTCTGATGAGATGTGGCTCTAAGCCTAATGTTTCAAAATCCATGGGGCAATACCCTTAACCTTTCGTTTGCTGGAAACCGGATGCGGAGCGTATGGGCACCGCATCCGGTTTGTTGGTAAATTTAAAACTTTTTAATATATAACATATCTAAGAAAAAATCAATGTTAATTTCAAATTTTAGGTAATTCCATGTTAATTATTGATAAATTTTAACGGTATGGCTGCCTTTTACCCCTTGACTCATCCTCTCAATTCTCCTAAACTCCTACCCCTTAAACACAGGTCTATTTTTTCAGTCCCTTCCGAAAAGGAGATGAATGAGATGCTGCAGAACAAGGTGGGATACGATATTATTCAGAAAATCGGTGGTGTGTCAACAATCGAAGAGGCTTACGGGGTTTTTGAAAAACAGATGGATGCGGTCAACCTGGCCAAGATCCGGAAAATCAAGAGTGCTGAGGCCCTTCTGAAGATTGCCAATGCCATCGTCATGTGTCAGCCCGATGACATTTTCGTCAATACCGGTTCAAAGGAAGATGTTCAAAAAGTTAACGAGATGTCTCTGGCAAAGGGCGAAGAAGCCGTACTGGCCATGGAACAACACACCATCCATTTCGATCTGGCGGCAGAACAGGGCCGGATTATCGATCGCACGTTTTATATCGCCAACCCGGGCGAGGAAATCAGTTCACTGGCCAATCGAATGGACCGGGATGATGCTCTCAAAGATGTAGAGGAGAAGATGACCGGCATCATGAAAGGCAAAACCATGGTGATCGGTTTTTACAGCCGTGGTCCCGTGGGCTCTCCGGGTTCTAACCCTGCCATCGAAGTCACCAGTTCTCTGTATGTATCCCACAGCGCCGAACTCCTCTATCGCAATGCTTTTGACGCCTTTGATGAAGAAGTGGCGCGGCTGGGCCATTTCTACGCCAATATCCACAGCGAAGGCCTCAATCGAAACGAAGACCTGCCCAATGCCCGCGTCTTCATGGACCGAAGCTTCCAGACCACCTACAGCATGAACTGCACCTATGCCGGCAACACATTGCTGTTAAAAAAAGGGAATCACCGCTTTTCCGTGGACAAGGCCGTTTATACCAACCGGGGCAATGAACTGGCGGAACATATGTTCATCACAGGAATTGACGGTCCCGACAAAAAGCGGGTGACCTGGTTTGCGGGGGCTGCCCCCAGTGGTTGCGGCAAAACCACCACGGCCATGGCCGGTACGCACTTCCTGGGAGATGATCTGGCCCAGATGTGGATTGCTGATGACGGTACGGTTCGGTCCGTCAACCCTGAAGCGGGTATCTTCGGGATTGTGGAAGATGTGAACCGGGAAGGAGATCCGCTTCTGATGGATTGTCTGCGAAAGCCCGGTACCGAAGTGATCTGGACAAACGTTTTGATCGATGATGACAAGGTCCCCCACTGGGTGGGCAACGGTGAGACCCCGCTGCCCCAAAAAGGATTTAACTTCCAGGGGCCGTGGGAAGAGGGAATGGTGGATGATAACGGCAAGGCCGTGCCCATGAGTCATCCCAACTCAAGATGCACCTTGAAGGCAACGGCCCTGGCCAATTGCTCGGACCGGTTTGAAGATCCGACGGGCGCGGAGACCAGTGTTATTACCTACAGCGGCCGGGACAGTGATACCATGCCGCCGGTCTGGCTGGCCGTCACACCGGATCATGGAGTGGTCATCGGCGCATCCATTGTATCTGCGGCAACAGCCACGGAAGTGGGCGCAACGGGTGTAAAACGCGCTCCCTGGGCCAATGCGCCTTTTATTCCGGGTGCTCTGGCGGATTATATGGATGCGCAGTTCAAGTTTTTTAACAGCAAGAAGATTGATGACCTGAAACGACCCGTCCTCGCCGGGCTCAACTATTTCCTGACCCATGAAGCCAGGGGCGGGGAGTCCAAGAAACTGCTGGGCGAAAAGCGGGATGTGAAAGTTTGGCTGGGCTGGCTTGAGAGGCGCTTCCACGGTGATGTGGATGCCATTCTGACCCCCGTCGGTTTTCTTCCCAAATATGAGGATCTGAAAAAGCTGTTCAAGGGTATTATTGATAAAGAATATCCTGAAGACCTTTACATTAAACAATTCTCCCTCTACATCGACAACATCGTTGCCCGCATTGATCTTCAGAAAGAAGCCTACGGAAAAGAGACCCATGTCCCGGCACGTCTTTTTGAAATCCTGGATGAGCAGAAGGAGGGATTGGTGGCACTCAGGGAAAAATTCGGGGCCATTGTCACCCCTGCCCAACTCATGGCATAAGGGTTTTTGCTTCGGTTCCATGGGGCACCACATAAAGAGGATTTGATGAAGAGGGCAGGGCGCTTTTTGCGCGTTGCCCTTTTTGTTATTAACCGTAACCTGTAACGGTTTTGATCTACCTTGAACCAGGACGTCATTATGAGAAAAAATGAATTTCAACTGATTCACCAGGATGGAGAGTGGAAAAGGACAGGCTGGGTGGTAGTCGGCGATGGGGTCCGGATTTATGTGGAAACGGCTGGAAGCGGTCCAGCCATCCTGTTGGTTCATGGATGGACCATGAGCGGTAGATTCTGGCTTCATCAAATGGCCGAATTGTCCCACAAGTTTCAGGTGGTGACCATGGATTTGCGGGCCCACGGCAATTCCGCAAAAACCCTTGAAGGGCATACCATGGGCTGCTATTCGGAGGATATCCAATCGGTTATTACTGCGCTGAACCTTGAAGAAGTTGTCCTGGCGGGGTGGTCTCTGGGAGGCCCGGTGGTTCTGGAATACTGGCGCCGCTTCGGGGATAAAAGGCTTTCCGCACTGGTTCTGGTGGAAATGACACCGTTTCCGTTTTCGCCGGAAAAATGGAATACGCACGCCCTGAAAGGATACAATTTGGATGGCATGCATTTGTCATTTGGCGGTATGCGGGAGGACGGAAAAGCATTTGGGGAAAGGTTTATCCACAACATGTTTAAAAATGGTCATGCGCCCGATGAAGCCCATGAATGGATGCTTCGTGAACATCTGAAAACGCCACTGTCCGCAGCTATGGCAGTTTACTCAGATTACATGATGGGAGACTATACAGAGGTGCTCAAAACTGTTTCCATTCCAACCCTTGCCATCTACGGCGATTCAAGTCATCTTTGCTTCGGTCCCAAAACCGGTCGGTATGCGGCGGATCAGATTCCCGAGTGCCGACTTGAAGTCCTGAATCGCAGCGGCCACATGCCCTTCTACGAACAGCCCCAAGAATTCAACAGTCTCCTTGCCGATTTGACTTCACGCTGCAACTGAAAGTCGCTAAAAACTTCTCTCAGTGCCCTCAAGTTCCAGGAGGTGAATGTGACTCACGCAACCTGAATAGACATCCCCTTCAAATACCGGGATGATGGTTACAAATTCCCTCCTGCTTCCGGCCGCGGAAACGTAATGATGGGGTTCACGGCGGCCATTCCTGAAATCCTGGGAGATAACGGCGATTTTTTTGTTTGTTTCATCTTTGTGGCATTCCCTGATATTTACGCCAACCTCCCTGGGTGCTTTTGACGGTCGTTTCTTGGCGGCGGCGTTGGCATAGAGGATCTTGCCGTCCGCATCCGCATAGGTTACCGGGACCTTCAGATGGTCTAGAATGCTTTCATGGAGTGTCTTGTTTTCATTGTTCAAGTGTTCCATTTTTTCTCCCATATTTTTTTATCCCTGCAAAGCCTGGCTTTTGGATAATATATCCATAAACTGTCGGGGTGTTAAAACGTGACACCCCATTCTCGCAGGTTCCGGGTAATGTTTCAGGTTTCCGGTGATCAGGGGAACCCCTTCACTCACCGCAATCTCCAGAAAGGGCGCATCGCTTTCGTCGGGCATGTTGTTTGCGATGACTTCCAATAACGTGTAATGGGAATTTTTAACAAGATAGTCAATGACATCCTCACGTTCAGAGATTGTGAAATATTCCTGGAAATATTCCCTTCGAAGAACATCCGTATACTCGCTTAAAATCCTGTCATCAACGACAATCTCCAATGCACCCGATCTTAACAGATCAACAATCCGTCCGGGCGGGCCGGAAGGATTCAACATACCTGAAATCAGTATATTGGTATCCATGACGATTTTCATTTTAGGCCACGTATTTTTCGGCTTTTCAGGATTTCATCATCGATATCCTCCTGGTTTGGCGGGTTTGAAACAGTTTTTTGCCGCGCCCCCATAACCGCCGCGGAAAATTTGGCCCGTCGTATTTCAGCAAGAGATCTTTCAACATTTTCAGGTGGAATTCCAATGATCAAAGCAAAAGGTTGCCCGTCTTTTGTAAGGATCAACTCCCGCTCCTTTTCGAGCCTTTCGCGCAGGAACCGTGTCTTTTTTAAATCTTTTACGGCCATATAGCCCATAATTATCTCCTTATTATGTACCTTATAATATCCTTATAAGTCAGAGCTTTTGATGTGTAAAGAAAAAAAAGGGAGAGTTCGGAATTTGTTGCCTATCTGTAACCATGCCTTCTGTGTTTTACGGTGAGAATATAATGTCAATATCATTGGGCGCTTCTCTGGATAGTTCAATTATCTGAATGGGCAGACGTTTTAGTTGTCAATATTTCCTGCTTCGCATGTGGCTAAAGCTTTCAATAACAACCAACAGCAGTCCGAACCATACCAGCGAAAAGGTGATCAGCCTTCCCGGCGGGAAGCCTTCCTTATAAATCCAATAGCCCAATATGCCCATCATGGTGGGAGCGATGTACTGCATCATGCCGACAATGGAATAGTCGAGTTTTTTGGTGGCGCTGATGAACCAGATGAGGGGCAGTGTGGTGACGAGCCCTGCCGACAAAAGCAGGCAGGTGGTCAAAGTGCCCTGGTTCAGGAAGGCAAGCTGTTTTTCATGGCCCATATAGAGAAGGTAGCCGGCAGCAAAAGGCAGGAGCAACAGCGTTTCAATGAGTAACCCTTCACTGCCGCCGATATTGGCCTTTTTCCGGATCAGACCGTAGATCCCGAATGTGCCGGCCATAATCATGGCCAGTGTGGGAAACTGCCCGAACCGAAAAATTTCCTGGGTCACGCCGATGGTCGCCAGCAATACGGCGATCATTTGAATTCGGGATAGTTTTTCTTTTAGAATAACGGCGGCCAGCGCCACATTGACCAACGGGTTTATAAAATACCCGAGACTGGCCTCAAGGACCCTGTTATTGACAACGGCGTATATATAGGTCAGCCAGTTGACGGACAGCAAAGTGGCGCCGATTCCCAATGCCCACGCGTGTTTCCTGAGTTGTAAAATGGCACTTTTAAAGAATCTTCGGTTGATGATCAGCAGCAATCCCGCCAAGATGAATGTGGACCATATGATGCGATGGGCGACAATTTCAAGGGGGGATACCGCCGACATGGCCTTAAAATAAAACGGGGTCAACCCCCAGAAAACGAACGCGGACCCCGCGAGCAAAAGACCTGCTCTTTGATCTCCATCCATTTATTTCAGCTTTTTCATCCTCTCCTCCATTGAAGCAGCAGGCAATGGTCAGCCGTTAGTTGCGACATTTTCGAAAAATCATTAATGCTGGTAATGGTGCACATCCTGCTGGGGGAAGGGGATTGAAATCTCTTCAGCGTCAAATTGTTTTTTAACGGCTTCGGTGGTATCGAAGAAAACACCCCAGTAATCGCCCGATTTTGTCCAGACCCGTACCGTGAAGTTCACGCTGCTGTCGGCCAGTTCGGACACCACCACCAGTGGCGCCGGATCTTTCAGCACCCGTTCATCCTTATTAATGATCCCTTGTATGACGGATCGGGATTTATCAATATCATCCTCATATCCGATGCCGAACGTCATATCCACACGGCGGGTTTCCTTTGTTGAGTAATTGACGATGTTCCCACCGAGCATTTTGGAATTGGGGACAATGATGGTTTTGTTATCTGCGCTTTTGAGTTGTGTGGTGAAAATTTGAATCTCTTCAACCGTTCCCGTTGTGCCCCCTCCTTCGATGAAATCTCCGACCTTGAATGGGCGGAAGACAATCATCAGTACGCCGGCAGCGAAATTGGCCAGTGATCCCTGCAATGCCAAACCGATGGCCAGGCCCGCAGCGCCGATGATGGCAATGAAAGAAGTGGTTTGGATCCCCAACTTGTTGATTGCAGCGACGATCACAAAAGCCAAAAGGAGCACATAAGCCAGATTGCACACAAATGAAATGAGCGTTTTGTCTACCTGGTTTCGCTTCATGATGCGACGAAGCAGGTTTCGAAGGCCTTTGGCAACCCAGCGACCGATGATGAATATGGCCAGCGCTGCGATGACGCGAATACCGTAAATGGCCAGAATTTCCTTAACCTGGACCAAAATATCTTCCATTTTGTCTCCTCCCTCATGAATGTTTTTCAAGACAGAATATTCGAAACATACACGAAATTTTTAAAAATTTCGCACAAAAAAAGTACAATTTTGAAACTCCGGTCAAAATAGTTGTTGGTCCATTGGAAAACTTCCGGTTGTTGGGAATGATGTCTATGGGGCTGTGAATGGCATTGAATTCGTGGAAATCATCGGTTACTCTCAAAAGAATCCAGCGCAATCTTGCCCGTTTATTTATTTCCGAGGCCCTTTATGAAATCATCATGGCTCAGCCTTTCAGAAATCGAAAACACACTTTATCATCTGAATTACAGGTGGAATCTGCAGGCCCTCGCCCTCTGGAATGGTGACAGCATTCCCTTTAAAGCCTATGAGTTATATGAAGGATATGATGACTTTATCAGCCTTGATACGCTTTCAGATATCGATCATGTTGCAAAGGAACCGGAAAAACTGCGGTTGCGATTTGCCTTGATTGATCACTATCTTCAACGGGCCCTGCTGCCCCACGAAAATGAGATGAGGATGTGGATGAGGGGCGCTGCCGCCCATGTGGATGGAGAAAAGATCTATTTCAGAGAAATTATTCCCTGGTGCCGGAAATTCGGCAATTATGAAAAGCGGCAGGCACTTCAGAAAGAAACCGGTCCCCTCTGCAAGTTTTTAAAGCCCTTTGCCATAAATTACTGGAAGATCCTGCTGAAAATTCTGACTGACGAATTGGGTTATGAAAACTATGTGGTATATTGTAGAAAAAAGAAGGGGATTGATTATTCATTTTATTATGGTCTATTAAAAAAACTCCTTCAAGTAACGGATGAACTCTATTTTGGGGCCATGGAACGGTGGTGCCGCGAGAAATTCGCTCGGCCCCTTTCCGATCTTACACGATTTGATGCCATTAACCTGTTGAGTCTACGGCAATTCGATGATCTGTTTCCTGGTGAGGGTTTGGATGCGCTGACCCCGTTTTTTAAAACCTGGGGCATTGATCCGGAGAAGACTCCCGGGCTCACTTTGGAACTGGGTCGTGAAGAAGGTAAAAGCGCTCAGGCGATTTGTCTGATGTTGCAGGTGCCGGAAGAGATTTACGTATTGATGCGTCCCGAAGGGGGATGGGGCGACCTGGAGACACTTTGGCATGAATTGGGCCATGGACTCTCGGCTGTTTTCACTTTCACGGGCCTCTCCATGGTAATGCGGAACATGGGGACCTCTTTTGCCCTGTCGGAGTCCTTTGCCTTCCTGATTCAGAACATGGCTCTTTCAAACCCTTTTTTAGAAGAATTTATGGGATTTTCCCCTGAGGATTCGAGAACCCTGTCCTATCATAAGACCCTCAAGGATCTTGCCATGTTCAGGCGGTATGCCGCAAAATTTATATCGGAATATGAGATGTTCACAAGGGGTGATCTTTCAAATGGGGAGCCCTACGCCCGGATTATGAAACAATATACCGGTTTTTATTATCAGCCGGAAAGTCATCTGTTTGACCTGGCGCCCGAGCTGTACTGCCTGGATTATATCTTGGGTTGGATGGCGGAAACCGTTATGGAAAATTATCTGGTGGCGAAGTTCGGAACCCATTGGATGTTCGCGCCTGAGACGGGACAAATTCTGAAGGGTTGGTGGGCTCAGGGAAATCAATATGACCTGCCGCGGTTTCTGGCACACAACGGCCTGGGCGAAATGAGTGCCGAGGCCATGGTGAACCGCTGGGAAAAAGGATTGGAATAGTTTATTTCGAGGATTAAAATTTTTATCTGACGCAGAGATTGGCGAAAAAGACAGTTTTCGTTTGGGCACTAGATAAAATCATTTCGTCACGAGAATAGCATGTATGATCGTGTTTTAAAGCGGATGCAAGAGCTATTCGTAATCGGCAATACATAGCGACCTTGCATGCAGAAGAAGAGATGGATGATGACAATTTATCTATTTTTGATATTGAGCACATTGTTCTCAGTGGTAAGATTGATGCACTCGTAAAAAGTCCGATTTTGGCCATTTTCAGTAATGTAACCTGTTGATATTATTAATGGCGATTTCGTCAATTTTGACTTTTTACGAGACCATCAAGATTATTGAACGTCAGAAGGACCAAATCACGAAAGAATGGAAATATCTTATTGAAGGGGAAAGCTTTTTAAGTGATCTGACAATTGTGGTTGCAAAACTAAGCGTTACTGGTAAATTAGTGATTATCACCGTATATAAGATATGAGGAAAAAAATGATTTGTGATATTTGTGGGAAAGAAGGTGCAAATATTCATCATGTCACCAGAAGTTATGGTAAGAAAACCAGTTTGCTTATCATCGAAAATGTTCCCGTAGTCAGTTGTCCTCATTGCAGGGAAAGTTATTTAACAGCAGAGACTCTACATGAGATTGAACGTATCAAATTGCATCAAGAGAGTTTTGCAAAAGAGCGTCTTATCCCTGTGGCAGCATTTAGCGATATTCCCGTAACGAAACATCAAGATGTGCTGGCAAGAGATTGCACCTGAACCCAAATGAAATTCTTGTCTGAATCCTTCCTTAAGAATAGGTAAAATATTTTGAAACCCCTGGTGAGATTTCATTGGACGTCGTTTTTCAGAGCCCGATAGAGACCCCGGAATTGGTGATAGGTTAACCCCAGGATTTGGGCTGCGTTTTTCTGGTTATGCCTGGCCGATGAGAGGGCCCGGTTCATCATGCGAACCTTTAATTCCCGGACGGCGTCTTTGAGCGACATGTTGAGAAGATCATCATCCATGAGGGGGACTCGGGGGTCGACCAACGGCTTTGGGATATTTGGCAAGTCCTCCCTCGTATGAAAATTCTCAAAGGGATTAAACACGATTTCCGTTATTTCTACGTTGTCGGTTCGATATACGGCCCGCTCCACCACATTTTTGAGTTCCCGAATGTTGCCCGGCCACGGGTAGTTTTCCAGAATGGCCATGGTTTCAGGGGGAAAAATCGGCGTGTCTGAACGTTCCATCTCAAAGGCCATTCTGGATGCAAAATGGTTGGCGAGAAGGGGAATGTCTTCGATCCTTTCCCTTAAAGGGGGTAGGAAAACCACTTCAAAGGAGAGGCGGTCCAACAGATCGGCCTTAAAATGTCCCTCCTTCGTTCGTTTCACCAGGTTCACATTGGTGGCCGCCACCAGGCGGACATCCGATTCAATGCTTCTGGAGCTACCCACCCGCTCGAAGGTTCCGTATTCCACCAGTCGAAGGGTTTTTTCCTGCACCTCGAAGGGCATGTTGCCGATTTCGTCCAGGAAGAGTGTGCCCTCGTGTGCTGCTTCAAACCGACCGGTCCGCCGTCGTTCCGCCCCGGTGAAAGCCCCTTTTTCATATCCGAAAAGCTCGGATTCGATCAGGGACGGGGCCAGGGCTGAGCAATTCAGGGCGACCAGGGGACCTTTCCAGCGCCCCGAAAGAAAGTGGATGCGGGCGGCTGCCAGCTCCTTGCCGGTTCCCCGTTCCCCCAGAAGGAGCACCGGCCTGTCGATGGGGGCGACTCTGGAGAGCTGTTCCTGCAGGTTCAAAAAGGGTTCGGATTGTCCAAGGGCGTCATGGGGTCTGGAAAAAGACTCAGGAGAAACAGGTTTTCGCGAGGACGATTCGTAACGATTCATGGCAAAAAAAACTTCTTATTGGGGGAAAAAACAATTTATTGGTAATTATAGCCATTCTGCCTCGGCTTGTCAATCGCCTAAATCCCTGATTCCCCTTGAAATTGGAATCTGGCACGATTTCTGCTCTATGCATATGACGGAATTTGTAGAATCGGGATATTTTTTTTAAAGTGGAGGGATGAATATGGGAATTTTTACACGTTTTCGGGATATCATCAGTTCAAATATCAATGTCATGCTGGAGGGGGCGGAAGATCCGGAAAAGCTGATTAAACTGATGATCCGTGAAATGGAAGACACCCTGGTGGAGCTGAAGGCGTCCTGCGCCGGTGTGATTGCCAGGACCGCGAAGACCCATCGTCAACTGGAGGAAGTTAACGATCGTGTCAAAGTATGGGAGGGGAGGGCCCAATTGGCAGTCGACAAGGGGCGCGACGACCTGGCGCGAGAGGCATTAATGGAAAAGCGAAAATACACCGGCCGGATTGAGGATCTGGAAAAGGAGCTTTCCGAATTGGATGGCCTGGTGGGACAGTACCATGAGGACATTCAACAACTGGAGGAAAAACTGCAAAAAGCCCGCGAAAAGCAGCGGATTCTGGTTCAGCGCCATATTTATGCCGTTCGGAAGCGACGTGCCCAGGAGGATATTCGGCGAATTGAAAGCACGGATGCGGTGATGAAATTTGAGGCTTTGGAAAACCGTATCGAGCGGATGGAGGCAGAAGCGGATCTGGTGAATTTTGGAAAAAAACCGAGTCTTGAGGCGGAATTCGATGGACTAATGATGGATGATGAGATCGAAAGCGACCTTCAGCGTCTCAAAACGTCCCTGAACCGTGTGGAAGAAAGGGTGTCTCAGTAATGGGTGGCGTACTGATTGTGGCAATTATATTCGGTGGATTGATTCTGTGTCTGGCCATTATCGGCGGTACGATCCTCATGGGCATCAAGGTCAAGAAGGGCGGTCTGTCTCGCAAGGATCAGCGTTCCCATACGGAGGACACCCGAATGATCCAGGAAATTTACCAGGGCCTCGAAGGTATGGAAAAGCGGATGGAAGCCCTGGAAACCATTATTTTGAAAGGCCGAAGAAAGGATAATGAGCAATGAAATTTATGAACCGGAGTTTTCGAGGGGGCCTTTATCGCTCCCGAAACGGGATTATTCTGGGGGTGATTCGGGGCGTAGCGGAATATTTTGATTTTTCCGTTTTCTGGGCCAGGATCATTGTCGTGATCCTGTTGCTGGTAAGCGGTTTCTGGCCCGTCACCGGGCTTTATTTCCTGGCGGCGTTGATTATGAAGCCTGCTCCCGTTCTACGCATCAACAGCGACGACGCTCACGATTTTTACGACAGTTACGTTCATTCCAGGCCCCGTGCCGTGGATCGTATCAAGCGGCGATATGACAATATTGAGCAACGCATCCGGCGAATGGAGGATGCCGTGACGTCCCGGGATTATGACTGGAAAACGCGTTTTGATGCTTGATATGGTATTGAAATCGAAGGGTCCACTTCTCGGTGCCCATTTCTCCATCGCCGGCGGTCTTCACAAGGCATTGTATACGGCCAGGGACTACGGCTGCACGGCCGTCCAGATCTTCACCAAGAACGCCAGTACCTGGAAAGAACGAATCCTGACCGATCAGGATGTCGAGAACTTTGACCGGGCACGCCAGGAGACCGGCATTACCGCCATCGCTTCCCACACGGCTTACCTGATCAATCTCGGCTCCCCGGAAAAGAAAAAATTCGACCGGGCCTGCACCGCTTTGACCCACGAGATGACGCGGTCTTTCCAACTTGGCATTCCGTGGGTGGTTCATCATCCGGGGGCCCATATGGAGGCTGGGGAGGCCGCGGGTATCGACCGGATTGCTGAAGGCATTAACCGATTGCTTCATGAAAGCCGGGGCAAAGGGCCGCAACTTCTACTGGAGACCTGCGCCGGCCAGGGTACGACCCTGGGGCACACCTTTGAGCAGCTTGCCGCCATTGTCGAAAAGGTCGAACAGCGAGAACGCCTCGGTTTCTGCCTAGATACCTGCCATATCTTCGCTGCCGGCTACGACATCCGCACCGAAGCGGCCTACCATAAAACCATTGATACCTTTGACAACGTCCTGGGCCTGGATCGGCTCAAACTGATCCACCTCAACGATGCCCGGCGGGAACTGGGCTCCAGGGTTGACCGCCACGACCACATCGGAAAAGGGAAAATCGGCTCTGAGGGGTTTTCCCTGATCATAAACGATGAACGTCTGACCCACATACCGAAAATCCTGGAAACCCCGAAGAAAGAGGGGGGTATTGACTGGGATCGAAAGAACCTGGATTTTCTGGAGGGTATGCGGATACGACCATATTGAACAACGCATCCGGCGAATGGAGGATTGGGTTAAATCCATTGGTTTATCCTCCCTCGATATTCGTATACGCGGAAATTAAACCATATGATCAACCGGAAAGACAGGGTTTTCTCGCCGCAAGCACCTCGTCCATCCTTTGGGACCTTGTCTTTTGAGGGGCATTCAGCAAGAGTTCGGGACGGGTCTTTGCTTCATTTGCTATAGCCTTACACGCATCTATGAAGAGGTCTAAATTCTCCTTTGATTCAGTCTCGGTGGGTTCGATCATCAGCGCCCCCTGTACGACAAGAGGAAAATAGATCGTAGGGGGATGAAAACCGTAATCGATAAGCCGTTTGGCGATATCCAGAGCGCTTACTTTCCCTTCAGCCTGAATAGAATCCGTGAAAACGCATTCGTGCATGCAGATTTTGTCATAGGGCAGATGGAAAACAGTTTTAAGTTTTTCCTTTAGATAGTTTGCGTTGAGCACCGCGAGTTTGCTTACCTTTTCAAGTTCAGGGCCCATGGTAAGGATATATGAATAGGCCTTGATCATAACGCCGATGTTTCCGTAAAAAGCCTGAACCTTTCCAACAGAGCGAGGATTGTCCTCGCTTAAGGAGAATTTGTCTCCATCCTTGACCACCTTCGGTGAAGGCAGGAATGGTTCCAGTTCTTTTTTTACGCATACAGGACCTGATCCGGGACCACCTCCACCATGGGGCGCGGAAAAGGTCTTATGGAGATTCAGGTGAATGATGTCCAGGCCGATTTTTCCCATTTTGACGATTCCCATAATCGCATTCATGTTGGCTCCGTCGCCGTAAACCAGGCCTCCTCTGTCATGAATTATAGCGGATATTTCAGAGATGTTTTCCTCGAAAAGGCCGAGGGTGTTGGGGTTGGTGATCATGATGCCTGCCACTTCATCATCCATCAGGTCTTCGACCGCCTTTATTGAAATAATACCCTGCTCGCTGGATTGAAGGGGCAGTGGTTTATATCCGCACAGGACCGCGCTCGCGGGATTCGTTCCATGGGCGGTGTCGGGGACAAGTATTTTTGTTTTCTGCTTTCCCTGGCTTTTATGAAAGGCATGGATGAGCAGCATGCCCGTCAGTTCTCCCTGAGCGCCGGCAGCAGGCTGAAGTGAAACGGCATCCATGCCGGTGATTTCACAGAGGGCCTTCTCCAGTTCATACATCAATTCGAGCATCCCCTGGCTCAATGATGCGGGCAGAAGGGGGTGAGCCGATGCAAACCCTTCCAGGCCCGCAAGTTTTTCATTCAGTTTGGGGTTATATTTCATAGTACAGGAACCCAAAGGGTACATCCCCGTGTCAACCCCGAAATTCCATGTGGATAGACGCGTATAATGGCGAACAACATCGAGTTCACTCAACTGTGGGATATCAGGGACTTCACCGACCAGTGAATTATCCATTTCTGCTCTTTCAACGTCATGCCGTGGAATGGAAAAGCCCGATCTTCCTTTCTTTCCCTTTTCCCAAAGGAGAGGTTCATTTAAAATAAGTCCGGTTGTGCTTATCTGTTCATGCATGCTTTTACCCCCTCTACAAGCGCATCAATATCCTCTTTGCTTTTTGTTTCCGTAACGCACAAAAGAGAATGGTTTTTCATCTCCGGATAAAAGGATTCCATCTGGAGACCGGCAACGATTTTTCGATCCGAAAGCGTTTTACTCATAGTGGAGAATTCTTCAGGGAATTTTACAACAAATTCATTAAAGGTCGGGCCGGAAAAGGGGATTTCAAAGCCCTCCTTTCTCAGGAGGGTTTTTAAGTATTCGGCCTTGTCATGGTTTATCCGGGCGAGTTCTCGTAAGCCTTCCCCTCCAAGGGATGCCATATATATGGCGGCTGCAAGAGCGCAAAGGCTGTTATTGGTACAGATATTTGATGTTGCCTTTTCTCTTCTGATATGCTGCTCTCTTGTGGAAAGGGTGAGAACAAAGCCTCTTTTTCCTTGTTTGTCAAGTGTCTGGCCCACAAGGCGACCCGGCATATTGCGCATATACTTTTTCCTGGAAGCGAATATTCCCAGTCCGGGACCGCCGAAAGTGGGGGGTATTCCAAGACTTTGGCCTTCGCCGCATACGATGTCCGCTCCTGCGTTACCGGGACTTTTGAGAAGGCCGTATGCGAGCGCTTCAGTGAAGGATGATACAGACAGCGCTCCTTTTTCATGCGCCTTTTCACTCAGGCAATCGAGGTCTTCTATTATTCCGAAAAAATTGGGAGATTGGACGGAAATGGCGGCCATATCATCGATGTTGTCAATTTCGGAAAAATCAGTCCTTCCTTCGCTGTCAAAGGGCAACTCTATCACCTGATAATTAGACGGCCCCAAATAGGTTTTTACCACTTGACGATAGTAAGGATGGGTTAGCCGGGACATGGCAATCTTCTTTTTCCGGGTGATCCTTACCGCCATGAGCAGGGCCTCGGCAAGCGCCGAGGCGCCATCATATACCGAAGCGTTTGCCACCTCCATTCCCAACAGATGACCCACAAGCGTCTGATATTCATATATTGCCTGAAGGGTACCCTGGCTGATTTCAGGCTGATAGGGAGTATAGGCCGTTACGAATTCAGATCTGCCAAGGAGGTAGGTCAGCGATTCGGGTATGAAATGTTCGTAGCTGCCGGCGCCAAGGTAGATTTTATATTCCGGGGCCACGGCGTTCCCGTCGGCAAGGAGCGCAACCTTCTCCTTGGTTTCCCATTCTGTAAACGGCCCCGCAAGGGAGAGGGCTGAATTTTCCCTGCACCTTTCAGGGACAGAGCAAAAAAGCTCATCAAGGTCCTTTGCCCCCACGGCCTGGAGCATTGAAACCATATCTTCCTCAGTATGAGGCAAGTAGCGCATTTATTCGGTCCTCCGTAATTTGTGCTTGAACGACTGGCCTGTTCAGGCACGATTTTGGAATGCAGATTTTGGATTAAAGGATATAAGGAACTTTAAGATTGTAGTTTTTGTAAACAACAAAGCTTTCAACAGACTTAATCCCTTTCACTTTCGAAGCCTCCTTTGTATAAAATTCGAGAAGCCCAAAGTCTTCCTTTAACATTACAATGGCAATCAGGTCAAAACGGCCGGTAACCACGCTGACAGATACAACGCCTTTAAGCTTGCTGAATTCTTTGCCTATTTTTATTAAGTCCATAGATTGAAGCTTAATGCCGATGATGACCGTGCTATGACCGGGTAGTTTTTCAGGATCCGAAAGTCCACAAACTTCAAGCACCTCATTTTCTCTAAGTTTGTTCACCCTTGACCGAACAGTGTTTTCGGAGAGGTTGAGGCTGTCGGCGATCTCCTTAAAAGATTTGCGACCATCGCGCAGGTGTTTGATAATGGCGATATTTATCTTATCAATTTTCATCGGTTTACACCCCTTGTTCGAAATTTAGAATCTTCCGAGGCTCTAATCCCTTAAAGCGCTTTCATGTAAGCGGTTTTATCCATGAGTACGTCCAGCTCTCGTGTGTCTTCAGGTTTGACTTCAATGAGCCATCCACCTTCGTATGGCTCTTTGTTGACGAGTTCGGGAACATTTTCAAGATCTTCATTGATGGCGACAACCTCACCGCTTACAGGCATGATAATTTCGGAAACCGCTTTTACGGATTCAATTGTCCCGAATTCATCACCTTTTGAAAAACTGTCTCCGACCTCAGGAAATTCCACAAAAACGATATCGCCAAGCTGGTCCTGTGCATAATCCGTAAGTCCGATTTTTACGATTTCGCCTTCGAGTTTGGCCCACTCATGATCTTCAGTGTATCTTACGTCTTCGGGCAAAATCAGTTCGTTGATCTCTTTCATTGTCAAGCCTCCTTCTCTACGGTTATAGAGTTACAGCGTTTCCATCACAGGGATTTTGGCGGAACGGTAAGGTCTGATATCGTTTCTGACTTCAACCTTAATTTTCCTTTTGCCTTCTCTCAGTGTAAGCGCGTCTTCCGTTTCAAAGGGCCTATCGACCTTGACGAAACCACAGCTCAGGCCTTTTGGAAAAAAATCTTCCGGTTTGTCAGGGGAGGTGATGCTGACTATTTTGTTATCCAAGCGTCCGATTCCCATATCGGTTGCACAAGTAAGAACGCTTCCGATGCTATCTCCGTTGCTGTCAATGACTTCGGAATTTTTACCTGCGGACACCTTTCTTACATCATAACCCGTAAAGACATACGTATAATCCGGTTTTTCAATGTGTTGCAGGGCCTTTGAACCGATGAATTCCTTGGTGAATCCGGATAGGTCATCGTTATACGGCAGGGCAAACGACCAGGGATTATTGATAAAAGGCCAGTGTCCGATGTCCTGATGGGACAGGGGGAGGACGGCGCCCGTTCGTAGTGAATCACGGGAACCCAGACCGCAGGGTTTAATGTTGAATTCAGCGCCGATTTCAAGAATGTTTTCCCATAAGGAAACGATATGGGCGGGGTTTATGAATATTTCAAATCCAAACTCACCCGTGTAACCGCTTCTTGATAGAAGCAGTGGGGCGCCATCCTGAAGTGCGACTTCTCCAGACCGTTTATTTTCCGGATCAAAGTGGCCCTTGAATGAGAAATAGGGGATTTTGGAAAACACCCTTTCCGGATTTTCCAATAGTTTTGAGAGAATCACCGCCGACATGGGGCCCTGGATGTCCATTTTGGCGACTTTGTCTGTGAGGTTTGTGATTGTAACGTCATGGCTATTTTTGTACTCTGCCAGGTGTGAGGCGATGATTTCGCCCATTCCGGCGTTGACGACGATCATGAACCGATTTTCATCCAGCGGATACGTGATGGCATCGTCAATGACTTCACCGTTTTCATTTAAAAATACGCCGTAAACACATCTTCGGCTTGAAATGGGTGTTCTTTTCAGTCCTACACATTTAGTGAGGTCTTTGGAAAAGCAATGCTGTAGCAGATCAAACGCACCAGGCCCGTCGACGGTCGCAACCGCCATGTGGCTTGTATCGAAGATGCCGGCCCTGAGAAGTACGGACATATGTTCTTCCTTGATGCCGGCAGTGTACCATATGGGCATTTCGTAGCCGCTGAAATCCGCCATGTTGCCGCCGTTTGCAACGTGCCATTCATAGAGTGGTGTCTTTTTCATTCTTTTGTCCTTACCGACCTGCAAATTATTTGTTTGAATGAATTGCATATTTTGATGAAAATGTCAATGTTTTATTAAAAATTTTACGAATACATCAATCAGATTGACAATATCAGCGCTATGTGTAATATGCCGTAGTGTTGATGTGCTTTAAAATCAGGCAAAACCGGAGGTGAAGAAATGAGCAAGAGGATCGTGATCATAGGCGCCGGACCCGGTGGTTACGTGGCGGCCGTAAGAGCGGTGCAAAAGCGTGCGGAAGTGACTGTGGTCGAAAAGGAGAACGTCGGGGGAACCTGTCTGAACTCGGGATGCGTTCCATAAAAAATCATGAAAACAACCGCCGATATGGTGGACAAATTAGGACACGGTGCCGAATTTGGTGTGGATATTGACGGCAGTGTATCTGTCAATATGGGCAATTTGATGAAGCGGAAGAAAAAAATACTTGATGCTCAGAGCAAGGGGATTCTTGGGCTTTTTAGCAGCCACAACATCCGGTATGTCAAAGCAACGGCCTGTATTAAAGAAAGCGGCATTGTGACGGCGGCATCTGCTGACGGAACTTCCGAAGATATCCCGTATGATAATCTGATTCTTGCCATGGGTACTTCTCCCTTGAATATCCCACTGTTTCCATTTGACGGTAAAAAGATACTTTCGAGTAATCATCTGCTGAGTCTTACGGAAATTCCGGAATCCATCATAATTGTCGGTGGCGGCGTCATCGGGTGTGAATTTGCCTTTATCCTGTCGGTTCTCGGCTCGAAAGTAACGGTTGTCGAAGCCATGAACAGGCTTCTTCCCATTCCGTCTGTGGATGAAAGTTGCTCCAAGCTGATTCAGCGGGAAATGAAGAAACGAAAAATCAATTTTTTTACAGATCAGGCTGTTGACAAAGTAGAAGATGTTGGTGACAAACTGAGCGTTCACATCGGGAACTTACCGTTTTCGGACAAAGAAAAAAAACGGGTTGTTGTGTCCGTCAGCAAGATGGCAGTATGCGTCGGAAGGGCATCCAATGCCCCGGGTACGGGTCTTGAAAAGATTGGTGTTAACGTGAGTGAAAGCGGTTGGATCCAGGTCAACGACAGAATGGAGACCCATGTTCCCGGCGTATATGCCATTGGTGATATTACCGGCCCTGAACGTGTAATGCTTGCACATGTGGCTTCAAGCGAGGGTGAAGTCGCAGTGGATAATATCATGGGGGATACCCGGGAAATGAAATACAATGTGATTCCGAGCGGTATTTTTACCATGCCGGAAATCGGAAACGTTGGATTGTCCGAAGGTCAGGCAAAAAAAGCCGGATACCTTGTGCGAAGTGATTCCGTTTTATTCCGCAGGCTTGCGAAAGCACAGCTTCTGGGAGAACTTGCCGGAGAGGCAAAAATTGTTTCAGATGGGGATACCGGAAAGATTCTGGGTGTTCATATCACCGGCCCCCACGCGACCGATCTGATTGCCGAAGGTGTGCTGGCCATTCAGAAAGGAACTACTGTGAAGGAGTTGGCAGATACCATCCATGCTCATCCCACACTGGCTGAAATAATGCTTGAAGCGGCTTTTAAAGCAGATGACAGGCCACTGCATGGATAACAAAATTTGTTTTATATTTGAGTAATTTGGTGAAATTCCGGTTTCATGAGGCAAACCCGTTTCTGGCAATCTCCAGGTAAAATTCTACTGCCCGGCCGATCTTTTCCACCACGCAGTATTCATTGGTTTGATGGGCCTGGGATGGTTCTCCCGGGCCCAGGATCAGCGTGGGAGGATTCTTGAGGGCAGACGTCAGAACAGAAGCATCAGTAAAGAAATTAACATATCCCGGTTCAGGTCTGCTTCCCTGTATACGTTCCAGGATGTCAAGGACCCGGCTTATCCACGGATCGGTTGCCGGCGTCGAAATACCTGGAAGATCGAGCAGACGCTCAATCTCAATATCCGGACCCAGATGGTCCTTTATATCCTCAAAAAGGGCCGCATGTTCCACGCCCGGTACGCTGCGCAAATCAACCCGAAAGTGCGCGGAATCCGGAACCATGTTGATCTTTGAACCGCCCGTAAAAGTCCCCACATTCACGGTGGGTTTTCCCAGTTGCGGGTGGCCTTTGGCCGAAGAAAAGAAATCCTCAAGGCTGGCCGCGGCCCGGGCCGCCTTGTAGATGGCGTTATCGCCCAAATCCGGCATGGAGCCGTGTGCTGATTTTCCTTTTGCCGTGCACTCCAGCCAGAGCACCCCTTTATGACCCAGAAGCGGGATATTCCCGGAGGGCTCCGCCACCACAATAGCGCCAGCCTCACGGGGCAGAACACCGCTTTCCTTCATCTGCAAAGCGCCGTCACAGCCCGTTTCTTCACCGGCAGTGAATACAAAAACAACACCATGCTCCCCTTCCGGTTCTTGGGCCAGATGGAGTGCGGTGACGACCATGGCAGCGATGCCACTCTTCATGTCGCTGGCGCCCCGTCCCAAAAGACGTCCGTCTTTAATCTCCGCGCCGTGGGGAGGGCTGTCCCATGGGGCATCGCCTACGGGAACCGTGTCCAGATGACCGGTGAAAACCAGCGGCAACTTCGAAGATTCCCCGGGCACAACGGCGATGAGCCCCGTGCTGTTTTCACCCAGCCGGGGATAGGAGACCTGAAGTCCTGCGCCTTTCAGAAGTTCGCCCAGATAGCGAGCGGCAGGCTCCTCATTACCGGGAGGGTTGATGGTATCCATTCGGATAAGGGTTTGGGTCAGTTCAACGGGGTTGGGTATGCTTGGCATGTTTTTTACCTCTTCTGATGTCTATCCGAAATAGGCCGCCTGGACCTCTTTGTTGTCGCGCAGGTGTTGGGCTTTTCCTTCAGCCACGACCCCGCCCTTGGAGAGCACGTATCCGTAATCTGAAATGGCAAGGGTCTGTCGAACGTTCTGTTCCACCAGAAAAACCGTAATATTCTGTTGCCTGATGTCCTCAATGATACGAAAGTTCTCCTTCACCAACAGGGGCGAGAGTCCCAGGGAAGGCTCATCGACAATCAATAATTTCGGCGCCCCCATCAAACCGCGACCGATGGAAACCATGGCCTGTTCACCCCCCGACATGGTACCGGCCAGTTGAGAGACACGCTCCTCGAGACGGGGGAAAATCCGGTAGACTTTTTTCATGCGCGCACGCAAAACCAGTTTATCATCTTCCTGATACCCCCCCAATAGAAGATTTTCTTCAACGGTAAGACCGGGAAAGACCTTACGTCCTTCGGGAATGGAAGCGAGCCCCCGACGTATAATTTTGTGGGTGGGAAGGTGTGTAATATCGGTGCCCTCGAAAACAATACGCCCGGTTCTGGGAGGGGTCAAACCCAGGATGGAACGGATGACGGTGGTCTTTCCCGAGCCATTGTTCCCCAAAAGGCACGTTATGGTGCCCTCAACAACTTCCAGAGAAAGATCCTCCAATACATCGGCCCGATCATAAGCGGTATAAATGCCCTGAACACTCAATGATGAAATATCTTTTTCCATCAGTCCACCCCCAGATAGGCCTGTTGAACCTCTTCGTCGGAAGCAATCTCCCGGTAGGTTCCCTCACATATTTTCTGGCCGAAATTGAGCACAGCACAATAATCGGTAATGCGCTCCATAACAGACATCTCATGTTCAATGATGATGACGGTCAGGTCCTCAATTTTATCCTTGATGTGAAGGATATCATCAATCAGACGGAAGGTTTCCTCATGGGTCATGCCCGCTGACGGTTCATCTAAAAGCAGAAGTTTTGGATTGGAGATCAGGGCCCTGCAAATCTCGATACGACGACGGGAAATCATGGGCAGGTTAACCACGGGCTCGAAGAGCCTGTCCGCCAGATCAGGGTCGAAGATGGTAATGAGATCCCGGGATTTGTCCCGGATCTCCCGGTACTGGGCAGCCAGCGCCCGCCTTCTGAAAAGGTTGAAAAAGAGGCCGTTATTGAGTTGGCTGTGGTCGCCCAGGGTGATGTTGTCCATGATGCTCAAGGGCAGAAAAAGGCGGGATCGTTGGAAGGTGCGTGCGACGCCTGCTCTATAAACTTTCTGGGGAGAAAAGTTGGTGATGTCTTCACCCTCAAAGGCCACCTTCCCGGACGTGGTCGGATAGATGCCGGTGACCACATTGAAAAAAGTGGTTTTACCGGAGCCGTTGGGCCCAATGAGGCCGAGAATCCGATTTCGCGCCACATCCAGGTCCAGATCCACCAGAGCCGTTACGCCGCCAAAGTTTTTTCCGAGTTTTGAAATACTCAGCAATACGTTCTGCAATGCGAATCCTTCTTTTCAACGATTTGACGATGATTTCAGTGTAATATAGCTGCGCAGGGGGCGCGGCAACAGACCCTGGGGCCGAAACAGCAGGATGGCAATCACCAGGGCGGAAAACAATAGAAAACGATACTCCTGGAGGACCTGGAACTTTTCCGGAATGAGGATCACAATGATTGTCGCGACCACTGTCCCCCACATGGAACCCAGTCCCCCCAGGATCACAATGGACAAAAGAATCAGTGAGTCACCAAAGGTGAAGTTCGTTGGCGCAATATACCCCAGCATCATGGCGTAAAAAGCACCCGCCACCCCGCAATAGAAATTTCCAATGGTAAAGGCCGTAATCTTCCACCTAGGGATGGATTGCCCGAAACAGGCGCTCACCGTTTCATCCAGACGTACCGCGTCCATGTTGAGCCCTACCCAGGAATCCTCCATGCGGCGCGCCATAATAAAGCCTAAAATGAGCAGCAGCAGGATGACGGCGATATATCCCAGATAGAAGCATCCCTCGAAGGAACCGATCACAATATCCCGGTTGAAATCCCAGCCGAACAGGTTCAACGCGCCGCATTTCAACCCCTGAGGGCCGCCAAGAGTATCGTTCACTTCCAGAAAGGTTTTGAACAAGAGGGCAAAGGCGATGGTCACAAGAGCCGCGTAGTGCCCCCTGGTCTTTAAAACCGGAATCAAAATGAGAAAGCCTAAGAGCGCCGCCATCAAGCCACCCAGAAAAATGATAACCAGGTGTGGCACCGCCGTGTTCTTGGTCAAGACGGCCGCCGTATAACACCCGACCCCGAAAAAGCTGGCGCCTGCGAAGTTCAATACCCCTACAAATCCGAATTGAATATTCAGGCCCAGACAGGTGAGGACATAGACCAGGACCGTTCCCACTAAAAAGAGTACAAAAGGATCATCGTAAAAATAGAGGCTTACGGCCAGGACCCCCATAACCACGGCGATGGAAAAAGCACGTTGGTTATCCTTTGCACTTTCTCCCACAACATCCAGGACCCGCAGATACTTGAACGCGGTCACGACGAGTCCCGCTCCCAGAAGGAGCCCGAAGATCACCATCTGCGACTCGCCTGCCAGGAAAAACACCATATAGACGACGCCCGCCAGCACCGCAAGGAGAGAGGGTAAAAAAGAAGAACGTTTCCTTGATGACTCAGACATACGTTTAGACTCTTTCCGTTTCCTTTTCGCCCAGAAGGCCGGTGGGTTTAATGGCGATCAGGACGATGACCACACCAAAGGCAAAAACATCCTTGTATGCACTGGCAAAAGGCAATGCCGCAGCACCTACGGTCTGCAGCAGGGCGAAAAGGAATCCGCCTACAATGGCGCCGTAAATGTTTCCAAAACCCCCAACGGCGGCAGCGGAAAAACCGATGGCCCCCAGAAGCAATCCCATATTAAAACTCAATTCGTTATAATACAGGCCATAGATAACACCGGCAAAGGCGGCGAGGCCGCTCCCGATGGCAAAGGTAACATACACCACCATGTTAAAGTTGATCCCCATGATTCGAGCCGTTTCTTCGTCCTGACTCACGGCGCGAATGGCCATCCCCAGCTTGGTGCGCTTGATAATGATTTGCACCAGTATGATCATCAAAATGCCGACAATGAGCATGGCAGTGTTGTCAAAGCGCAGTGTAAAATGTCCCCACGAATGACTCCAGTCAGGCAGGAGAGCCGGGAAGTGTTTGGGATTTGCCCCATCCGGATAGAACAGGCGGATAGACTCCCTGAGTACAGTCCCCAGCATCAGGGTAATCAACAGGGTGTTGAGAGGTGGCGCCCCTTTCAAGGGAATGATCAATACTTTGGCGATGACCGCTCCGAGAAAACCGATGGCCGCCATGGCGATCAGGGCCACGACCACCAGCGTGAAAGAGGGAGAGGTCAGGCCCACCAGCGCCAGACCGAGATAGACTGAAAATGCCGTAAAAACACCCCAGGTCAGCATATCTCCGTGAGAAAACTTGATGACGTTCAGCACACCGAAAAAGAGGGTGAACCCCACCGCTACCAAAGAGTATATCAACCCCAGCATGAGTCCGTTTACAGTATGCTGGGCTATCAGTCCAATGTCCATCAGGGATTTGTCCGTGTGTCAGATAGGAAACCGGCAAGTGGAGCGGGTTGATTTTCCCGCTCCACCTGTTCGGTTAGCGTCTTTTCAGCTTGCGCTTGCCGGAAGCGTATTCGGAATTCTTCCACGGCACCCACTTCCCGTCCTGGACCACATATTTGGTAATGGCCGGCGAAGTGTTCTGACCGTGTTCGTCAAAGGTCACGGAACCCACGATGGCTTCATAACCCTTGATATTTTCCATTCGCTTCACCACCGCTTTTCGGTTAGGGCCGACCTCTTCAATAACATCCAGAATCAGGTTCATGGCTGCAAAAGCGAATGGGCCAAATGCGTCCGGTGCTTCCTTGTATCCCACCTTGTTGTATTCCTTCAGAAACCATATGCCCCCGGGGAGATTTTCTACAGGCTCACCTTCTCTGAACGCTATGGTCCCTTCAGCAAGATCACCCGATCCCGTAATAAAGGCGTCGGAAATGATGCCTGAGCAACTCTGAAACTGGCTGGTGAGACCCAGTTTTTCCATCTGCAGTCGGATGCGTACTCCCAGTGGCGTCAGACCACCGAACCAGATAACGTCCGGGTTAAGTTTCTTCGCCTGGGTAAGCTCAGCGGTAAAGTCCTGTTGATCAGACGTAACACCGAAGCTTCCAAGAATTTTTCCCCCGTTCTCTGTGAGATACTTGGAGAAATATTCGTTCATACCCTTGCCGTAATCCGTTGTGTCATAGAGATTCACCCAGGTTTTGTACCCCAGGCCCGTGATGAATTTTGCGGCAATTTCATTCTGATTAATCATCGTACCGTTGATTCGGTGGATTTCTTTGTATTTGTTTCCGTAGGTAATGTCCGGATGGACTGCTCCCCAAACCACAACCGGCAGACCGAATTTGTGGTAAACATCCACTGAGGCCAGAGCCACCACGGAGCAATATTGGGCAACCGCAGCAATGATCTTCTTGTTTGCAGCCGCCTTTGTGGCCACCTGAACACCTGCGTTAGGCTTACACTCATCATCCAGGACCATCAGCTCATAATGATACTTGGCTTTGGGATCCGCGTTCCTCAGCTTTACCGCAAGGTCAGCCGAGTTCCTTCCCCCCACACCAATGGCGGAGACACCCCCGGTCAGGGGGCCGATGAAGGCCACTTCAACCGTGTCCTTTGCCATGACCGGCCCTGACGCCAACATCAGAAACAACCCTAGGATAAAACTTATGGATCTGTTCAATTTCATGATGATCTCCTCCTTTTTTAAAATATGGTTTTAATAAAATGCTTCACTTAATTTTACTTGAAAAAAGGTCGGATTGGACCTTGTTTTCCATATCGCGTCCGAACGCCCTTTGCTGTTAAACCATAACCGCCAATCCTGATCGTGCCAAACTACCATTTTTGTGAAGAGATATTTTATCAAAAAAGCAGGGCACACCCTAAACATATTTTGAGTATATTGTCAATCATTATTTCAAAAATTTATATTTTTAGTAAAAAAAGATATAATTAATGAGCAATCTGTCAGAAAGCATCCTAATTTTTTCACCACGCTTTTCACAGTCTTGCCGGATGTAAAAGCGCCCCAGCGAAAAATCCCATCCCCTCCTGATTCTTCCCGTCCTGATAGATGTGCAGCAGTTGGCCGTTCGTTGAAGCGGGGACATGGATCAAATGTACCACGGATGCGTGTTGGGCATGATCCGGGAGGGTGGTGGGGAGCTGGTTGGTGGCTTGCAGTAGAAATCTTTCATCAATATAGGTGCCCTTTTGATCCGGATAAATGGCGATGGGGACGATGTCCGCTTCCACGAGGTCGTTGAAAAAGTGTGTGCCATAAGAGACTTCCGGTGTGGAATCGCCCGATTCAAAGGCAATCTCACCTAAGGTAAGCGTGTTGTTGATATCTTCATACCCCACCCAGACGCCCAGGTTGATATCGTTACGGCCCCATCGCCCCGGACCGAAAAGGGCGTAGCGTTTTCCCGCCAGCAATCCGTTGATGTCACTCACAACGTGACCGATCTCCACTTTTTCCTCGGTGCGGGTGATCTGGTTGTAGGCCCGGGGATCCACATAAACCACATATTCAATGTTTTTGATAAGACCGTTGGTAACACCCTGGCACTGGTTCAGTTGAATAGGTAATTTAAGTAATTGAAACAAGGGTAAAAGATATTTCTGGACAAATGAAAATGGAAAACATAAGGTAGTCTACCCCAACTATGATAAAAAGGAGTAGATTATGT